>Ga0247805_1000021_pt1 | contig 219322 bp, 195 predicted proteins | sample UWRJL044104R1_FD_180930 | JGI IMG/M metagenome (GOLD analysis project Ga0247805, IMG submission 180930) | Plant litter microbial communities from Arlington Agricultural Research Station in Wisconsin, United States - UWRJ-L044-104R-1 | ecosystem: Environmental > Terrestrial > Plant litter >... | reverse complement strand
GGGCCGTTACAACTTTCCGGCCATTAGCCGAAGACATTCTTTCACGGAATCCGTGCTTATTTCTCCTCTTGCGATTCGATGGTTGATAGGTACGTTTCATCTCATTATCAAATTATTGCGCTATAAATCTCTTCTACCCGTAATTTTGGCTTGCAAAGGTAAATAAATTTTCGAATTATGACAAGGTCAAAAAACTTTTTTCTTCAGATAACGTGCAGGTTATATGAAATTTAAGAAATTTTCTGCCTCATTTTCACCTCCGAAGGTATTACCGGATTATGTTTACTTTAAAAAAAATTTCTTTTTGAAGTACCATTCCGCACAGCCGTTATTATATTCAACTGATCCCCATGCAGGATCCGGAGCCTCTGTGATAATTAAAATTGAGTATGGGGTATTTTTAAGTTTTGGAACGTAAACGGAATGTTCTTCCGTTTCATAAACTTGTTTGGTACGCGCCTCCATTTCTGCATAAAAACGCGCCGCACGTCCTGTCAATACATCCGACCAGGCAGAACGGTAATTAAAATTACTGGTGTAAATGGTTACAAAATACAGTGCAATAACCCAGCCGATCAATCCGAAACGGGTGATAATTTTGGAATTGTATTTTTCGATCGCCCAGAAGGTAATCACGAAAACATTATATGTAAACCCGATCAGCGTCCAGAAAGTGATCACACATTGTCCGCGTAAGTTAGGAGGGCCAGCGATCGACCAGTATGTTGGAAAATAAGTCAGGAACAGACAACCGAAGAAAACAATTAGGGAAATAATCGGATGAACGGACAAGAATCTGAATTCATCTTTTTCTTTTTTATGATAAATCTGAGCGGCATATGGGATCAGGACGAGAGCCAGAACGCACAAGGTCGGTGCCATTTTTGAAAAATTCAGAACCCCTGTGACCAGACTATTCTGTATAGAAAAAATCAGATTGAATTTTAATGGCGTCGGATAAAGTCCTGATTCGGCGCGAACAGCATTTCCCGGAGCAGTAATTGATAACACTCCAAAAGCAAGTGCGATCAGAAACATGATCAGTGCAGAATATTGAATTTTTTTATTTGCCAGCGAGCCGAACAGGAAAAAAGCACCTGTTAAGGCAACCAGCCATACCAGTGTATATTCATTTGTACCAATCAAAATAATCATTGAAAGGCAGATGATTGCGATATGTTTACTTTTTAGCGTCGAATAATTTCTGAATAAATAAGCAAACAGATGCAATGTCCCGATGTCTGCTAATGTATAGTAATAACCTGTATACCAGTAGAAATAGCCAGAAACAATTGGCAGTTCGGCAATTAAAACAAAGGTTAATAGAAATGCGATCAGTGCTGTTTGCCAGGTTACCAGCTTGTTAAAAGTAATAGCCTTAACAAATACCCACATCGCATGAGCATACAGGCAGATCAAAATGATCGGTGCAATTTTATAACCAAGATAGGATCCGTAAGAAAGTGGCTGTGTTGCAGAAATAATGGTTCCGATATAACGGCCCGACCATGTTTTCCAGTAATGTTCCTGATATCCCCAGTAACCCATGTCGATCACTCCAAGTGCGTGGCAATAATCGTCAGTTGTCGGGAAAACGAAAAACGAAAGGGCAAGGAAAGGTAACAGCAAAATGACAAAGGCTAACAGGATTATTCTCAGCTTATTGTCAGGATTTTCAAACCAGGTAGAGTAGTGCATATTTGTTGGGACTCGGCAATTATGATCTAGCAGATGGCCAAAAATAAGACAATTATTTGAAGAATCGGCTCCCATTCACCTGAAAGGACTGAGAATGAATACCGGGATTTTTAATAAATTGACGCCGATTCGTGCTGTTTGCCAAGCAAATTGAATTTATTATTTCGTCTTTAATCACTGATTGATATGTACTATAATGTTCACACACATCCGCATTCTGAAAGTGAAGATGTTCTGTTTATTGAGAATTTATACAAAAATTTCGATCATGAAATTGACGGCCGAAAGGTAAGTATGGGCTTGCATCCCTGGTATCTTGATGCAGATAACCTGGATAAGCAATTTGATAATCTGGCAAAAAATGCTGGAAAATCCCAGGTTCTTGCCATCGGCGAATGTGGGCTTGATAAGCTATCTTCAACAGATTGGAATTTGCAGTTGAAAGCGTTTCAGTTGCAGATAAAACTTGCTCAGGAATTAAAAAAGCCACTAATAATCCATTGCGTCAAGGCTTTTAATGAAGTGCTTTCGCTGTTAAGAGTTGTGAAAGTTCCCGTTATTTTCCATGGCGTAAATAATAAATTGTCGCTTATTCAGCCTGTTATGGATGCCGGGTTTTATTTGTCCTTTGGAAAATCGCTGCTTGGGGGAAATGCGGCAATTCTTAATACTTTTAAAACTACACCTTTGGAGCAAGTATTTTTAGAGACCGATGATTCGGATATTGATATCAGGGAAATCTATAAATCGGCAGCCGGAATAAGAGAAATTTCTGAAAAAGAGATTGTTTTGCAGCTTGGAAAAAATTTTTTAAACGTATTTCATTACTAATGGAAGATTTCGCCTGGCTTTCCAGAACCGAATTATTAATTGGAAGAGAAAAGCTTGTCAAGCTGAGTAAAGCGCACGTGTTAGTTATAGGTCTGGGCGGGGTGGGCTCTTTCGCAGCGGAATTTGTGTGCAGAAATGGTGTCGGAGCTATGACTATTGTGGACGGAGATACGGTGGATCCAAGTAACAGAAACCGGCAATTGCCTGCGCTTTCAACCAATCATGGCGTGAGCAAAGCAGATATCATGGCAGAAAGATTAAGAGCGATAAACCCGGAATTGACGTTGCATGTTGTCAAAACATTTATCAATCCGGAAGCTGTTGATGATATATTGTCTGCAAATACGTATGATTATATCGTCGACGCTATTGATAGTGTTACCCCGAAGATCACTTTTTTAAAAGAAGCTTTTCAGCGTAAGATTCCAATTGTTAGTTCGATGGGTGCGGGAGGGAGAATGGATCCGACAATGATCCGGGTGGTTGATATTTCAAAAACCTTTAACTGCAACTTTGCACAGCAGGTAAGAAAAAATTTGAAGAAGGAGGGGATATATAAAGGAATCAAGGCTGTTTTTTCAACGGAAGAGCAATTGAAAGAATCTTTGATGCTGACGGATGGAAGTAATTATAAAAAGTCGGCATACGGTACTATGTCTTATCTGCCCGCAGTTTTCGGGGCAACTTGCGCGTCGGTTGTGATTCGGGATTTGATTGCGGATTGATAAAAAAATGAAATAGTTATATTAAAGACTGCTGTTAAAACGGTAGCCTTTAGTATTTATATACCTGTCCAAGCGAGTCGGTAAATTCAAGATAGTTTTCGTCCATTAAAGTTCTTACAGCCATCAGTGCTCCTTCGGAGCATCCTGTTTATAGAAACTTCAATTTAGGCACTCGGTTTAACTCCATCGGAGTTTCCAGATATTGCAGGAGGCTCCGATGGAGCCGGGAAAATAGAATGTTGATACAATGCTACAAACAGGATGCTTCAACAGGAGCTAGATTAATCGGATTATTTTCTTTACGCCAAAAACGCAAAAAGGCCACCATCTTTTGATAGTGACCTTCTTTTCTTGTAGCGGGAGCTGGCCAGGATCGCCTGCCCGGTCAAACCAACGATCTTTGGGTAACCGCCAACGAACAATTTTTGAATAATTTGTTAAAGTGTCCGAAACGCAAAGAGGCCACCATTTTATGATAGTGACCTCTTTCTTGTAGCGGGAGCTGGCCAGGATCGCCTGCCCGGTCAAACCAACGATCTTTGGGTAACCGCCAACGAACGATTTTTGAATAATTTGTTAAAGTGTCCGAAACGCAAAAAGGCCACCATCTTTTGATAGTGACCTCTTTCTTGTAGCGGGAGCTGGCCAGGATCGCCTGCCCAGTCAAACCAATGATCTTTGGGTAGCCGCCAACGAACGATTTTTGAATAATTTGTTAAAGTGTCCGAAACGCAAAAAGGCCACCATCTTATGATAGTGACCTCTTTCTTGTAGCGGGAGCTGGACTCGAACCAGCGACCTTTGGGTTATGAGCCCAACGAGCTACCAACTGCTCCATCCCGCGGTGTCGTTGAATTGGAGTGCAAACATACGACTAATGTTCCAATAAAAACAACTATTTTTGTAAAAAATTTCTAAAAAATATTTTCAACGACCTTCTGACATCATAAAATTATATATGAATTTTCCGTTGTCCCTCTCTTCAATACTGGGGCGTATACATGTTGTAATGCTGTTTCGAATACTTTGGGTTATGATTTTATTCATGATCTGCCGTATTTTATTTTATGTTTTCAACACTGTTTTTTTTCCTGAAATTTCTTTTGAGCATGCTTTGAATTTGATGGGTGGTGGAATAAAATTTGATATCGTCGCCGTTTTCTACGTCAATATTCTTTTCATTTTACTGATGTGTGTCCCTTTCACGTTTAAATACAGGAAAGGTTACCAGAAATTTCTCGACTATCTTTTTGTCATTACCAACAGTATTGCCCTGATGGCAAACTGTATGGATTTTATCTATTACCGCTTCACCATCAAGCGCACCACCTGGACAATCGTAAAGGAATTTTCGAATCAGGATAATATGGGCTCGTTATTTGCCGGATTTCTAGTGAGGTACTGGTATGTGGCCGTAATCTGGATTCTGCTGGTGCTCTCATTGATTAAAATTACTCAGCTCTTGAAAGTTAAAGGACGCGCGGATGTTCCGATCTGGGCGTTTTTCCTGATTCATGCGGTACTTATGGGTATTGTTGTCAAGCTTTTTATTGGAGGGGTCCGCGGAGGTTTTGACCATAGTATTCGTCCAATTACATTGAGCAATGCAGGAGAGTATGTGAAAAAGCCGAAGGAAATGTTCCTTGTTCTCAATACGCCTTTTTGTATTTTCAAGACGATGCGCCGGAGCGATTACGAGCGTGTCAACTATTTTGAGAGTTATCAGGAAGCGAATAAGATTTTCAAACCTGTGCATTTACCGGAACCCAATCAACCTGCTTTCAAACCCATGAATGTGGTAATTCTGATTTGGGAAAGTTTTGGTAAAGAGATGGTTGGCGGATATAATCACGATCTTGAAAACGGAACTTACAAAGGTTACACACCTTTTATTGATTCGCTGATGCAGCACAGTAAGGTCAACTGGTATTCTTTTGCCAACGGAGCGAAGTCGATTGAAGCCATTCCTTCTGTTCTAACCAGCATTCCGGGTATTAAAGAACCTTTTGTTACGATGCGTTATACGGACAACAAGCTTCCAAGTTTCCCCCAGATTTTGAAAGGAAAAGGGTATTCAACTTCGTTTTTCCATGGTGCCCCAAATGGTTCTATGGGTTTCCAGGCATTTGTTAATTTAATTGGTGTCGAAAAATATTATGGTAAAACGGAGTATAATAACGACGCGGACTATGATGGAATCTGGGGAATCTGGGATGAAGAATTTTTGAAGTTCTGGGCTGATAAAATGGGCACATTCAAAGAGCCTTTTATGAGTACGCTTTTTACAGTTTCCTCACATGACCCTTATAAAGTGCCGCAACGTTACGAAGGAAAATTCCCGAAAGGCCCATTGCCGGTTTATCAAACGATGGGATACACGGATTTTGCACTGCGTAAGTTTTTTGCCAAAGCCAAAACGATGCCCTGGTATAAAAATACTTTGTTTGTAATTACGGCAGATCATGCAGCCACGTTTGCGCATTACCCGCAATATCAGACTTCCGTTGGGAATTTTTCTATTCCGATTCTTTTTTACGCGCCGGGAGACAGCACAATGACAGGCCGGGACGATACTACGCTGGTACAGCAAATTGATGTGATGCCGTCCGTTTTAAGTTACCTACACTACGATAAACCATATTTTGCGTTCGGTAAAAACATCTTCCAAAAACCGCCAATTAACTTCGCGGTAAACTACGATGGTGTATATCAATGGTTCAATGGTCCATATATATTGCAATTTGATGGACAGAAAACCGTAGGTTTGTATAATTATCAGGAAGATAAGCTCTTGAAAAATAATTTAAAGGATAAATTACCCGCCATACAAGGCCCAATGGAATTACAAGTCAAGGCTTTTGCACAGCAGTATGTAAACCGTATGCTGGAAGATAAGCTGACTGTAACACCTTAATAGTTTCGTTTTTTATAGAATAAAATAAGTTCTGAATCAACGAAATACAATAAAAACCTTATGAACGAAAATATAGAAAAACCAATTGCTCTCCGCGACTTTCGTGCCGGATTTGTAAGCATTATAGGTAAGCCGAATGTCGGTAAATCCACTTTGATGAATGTGCTGGTAGGAGAGAAGATGTCGATCATCACTTCGAAAGCACAGACAACGCGTCACCGTATCATGGGAATTTTGAACGGAAAACATGAAGATATTCCCTTCCAGCTTGTTTATTCGGATACTCCGGGAGTTGTAAAACCAGCTTATAAATTGCACGATTCCATGATGACCTTTGTAAAAGGCTCTCTGGAAGATGCTGACGTTGTATTGTTTGTAACCGAAGTTGGAGAAAAGGCAGCGGAACACGAAGTGATCCCTTTGCTTCAAAGAACAAACGCACCAATTATTCTGGTATTAAATAAAATCGATTTATCGAATGAAGAAGAACTGAAACGTAAGACAGAAGAATGGGAAAAGGAAATTCAGCCTGCTGCAATTATTCCGATCTCGGCGCTGTTGAATGCGAACGTACAAACTTTGTTTGATGCAATTATTACCCGGTTACCATTTCATCCACCATACTTCGATGAAGATGAACTAACCGATAAACCTGAACGTTTCTTTGCTTCGGAAATCGTTCGCGAAAAAATATTTCTGAACTACCGCCAGGAAATTCCATACAGCAGCGAGGTGGTTATTTCAGAATTTAAGGAACGCGACGATATGATTGTGATCCGGGCAGAAATTCTGGTCGAACGTAAAAGCCAGAAAGGGATTATCATAGGGGAAAAAGGCGCGATGCTGAAAAAAATCGGCAGCGAGGCGCGCAAGGACATGGAAGATTTCTTTGGTAAAAAGGTTTTCCTTGAACAACACGTAAAAGTAGAACCAGATTGGAGAAGCAAGGAGAACAAGCTTCGTCAGTTTGGATATGAAGAATAGGAAACGTCATTCTCAGTCCTGAATTCAGATCCTGACAATCAGTGTTCTATCATTAAGAATAAATAAAATGGGTTTCTGTCCAAAAACTTTCGGCCAGAGATTAGAAAAATAAAAATGGCAAATATTATATCAATAGTAGGGCGCCCAAACGTGGGTAAATCTACACTTTTTAACCGTCTGATCGAAAGCCGCAAGGCCATCATGGATAACCAGAGCGGCGTTACGCGCGATCGTCACTATGGCTATGGCGAATGGACGGATCAGTATTTCACCGTGATTGATACAGGTGGATATGTCGTGGGATCAGAAGATATTTTTGAAGGAGCAATCCGGGATCAGGTAGAGCTGGCGATCGAGGAATCTACAGTGGTTTTATTTATGGTTGATACCATGACGGGACTGACCGATCTTGATAAAGATTTTGCAAACGTTTTACGTCGTTTCAACAAACCGGTTTATCTGGTTGCCAATAAAGCAGAAACAACGGATCGTTATCAATCAGCTGCAGAGTTTTACGAACTGGGTATGGGCGATGAAATTTATGCGATTTCGGCTCAGACAGGTTTTGGAACCGGCGATTTGCTTGACGAGGTAATCAAACATTTTGAAACGCCGGGCATTGAAGATCCGGAAGCAGGTATTCCGCGTATTGCAATCATGGGCCGTCCAAATGTTGGTAAATCTTCCTTCCTTAATGTTTTAACAGGAACTGACCGCAGTATTGTTACGGATATCGCCGGAACGACACGCGACGCGATTCATACGCATTACAATGCTTTTGGAATGGAATTCATTTTGACGGATACGGCTGGTTTACGTCGTAAATCCCGAGTAAATGAAGATATCGAATATTATTCAACGCTTCGTTCGATCAAAGCGATGGAAGAATCTGACGTTTGTATCATTCTTTTGGATGCAACCTTAGGTTTGGAAGGACAGGATATCACGATCATCGGCCAGGCTGATAAAGCTAAAAAAGGTATTGTGATTATGGTGAACAAGTGGGATTTGGTTGAAAAAGATTCTAAAACAGCTGATACTTTCAAAAAGCAGTTGTTGGAAAAACTTGCACCAATGAACTACATGCCGATCATTTTTGCATCCGTTGTTGAAAAACAGCGTATTCACCAGGTGATGGAAATGGCGATGCAGGTTTATAAAAATAAAACGAAGAAGATCAGCACTTCGAAGTTGAATGACGTGATGCAGGCTGAAATTGAAAAGTATCCGCCACCGGCACACCGTGGAAAGTATATCAATATCAAGTATATGATCCAGCTGCCGACTCCTTCGCCGACATTTGTATTTTTCAGTAGTAATCCAAAACATGTGAAAGACCCGTATTTGCGGTACCTGGAAAACAGGATGCGCGAAAACTTTGATTTCGCAGGTGTACCAATAACGATTTTCTTCAGAGAAAAATAAAAAGTTAAGCCGGGATAATTCCAAAGAATTTCCCGGCTTAAAAATTATAAAATCTTACCAACCCACTCTTCATTAAAACTTTGTCAGGTATAATTTCAGGCATGAATGATTTCAGGTGAACAAAAAATCAAATTAAGTTATTACAAAGAATTAGACGGAGTAAGGGCGATTGCCATTTTGATGGTAATGTTTTTTCACTTTTTCTCTGATTTTGAAACCGAAGGCAGCATCTTCCAATTTCTTAAACGATTTGCGTTTAAAGGAGAAACCGGCGTAACGCTGTTTTTTGTATTATCCGGTTTTCTGATCACCAGAATATTATTGTCCACCAGAGAAAGCAAAAATTATTTCTACAACTTCTTTGTCAGAAGGTCGCTGCGGATATTTCCGCTCTACTATTTGTTTCTGGTTATTTATTACCTGACGCCATTATTTTTTGGTGGCAGCATCCCTGAATTTGGTTTACAGATTTATTACTGGATTTATCTTCAGGATTTTTCAACAACTTTTGGATGGAAATCAGAAGGGCCCGGACAATTCTGGTCGCTTGCTGTGGAGGAACATTTTTATCTGGTCTGGCCGTTTTTGATTTATTATTTAAGAGAGCGTGCGATAAGTTTCTGGATTAGTGTGATCATTATTACCTCGTTTGTGCTGAGGATTTATATGAGTCGGCATTATCCGCTTATCCATCATTTCACGTTCACAAGAATGGACGATCTGGCGATCGGTGCAATTCTGGCACTTCTTGAATACCATGGATTTGTAAAACGTAAGAACGCAATTTATTTTCTATTGTTCTTGATACCAACCAACATGGTTTGGGTTTTGAACCGGTTTGTCGGCCCGTCTGTTGAAGAATCTATCAGTTTTTTACAAACCTCAATCTCTTTTTGCAGCCTTATCGGCTTCATTATCTGTTTGGAGGAAGACAACTGGTTGAAGAAATTTTTATCGCAGGCTCCACTTATTTATACAGGAAAAGTCAGCTACGGACTTTATGTTTTTCATCCTTTCTGCTTCAAACTTTTCGAAATTTTCCTGAATACGAAATTTTGGGCTGTGAATCTTGTTGGCAGCCTGGTATTTACTTACATTATCGCGTCTCTTAGCTACTACTATTTTGAAGCTTATTTCTTGAAATTGAAAGAGCATTTTAGTAATAATAAAAAAGTTGCCCCGGTTGCTGGTTAGTAATCTTTCGACAACTTTCGAACAGTTTCATGACAATCCCTGATCATAAATGACACTTCCTGCCATCCTGGTTTGGTCAGGATATTCCTACACTTCGTCCATCTTTTTCGGCGGTTCGGCATTTTTTATTTTACCCGTGCAACCTTTATTCCTAATTTTCCATCTCTCAACAAGCTGACAGACCGTTCATTGATGTTTTTTTAGCTAGATTAAAAAAAAATTGAAAAAAATGTTAAAAACAAGGTACTATGTATTGCAATGTACCTGATAAAACATATATATTTGTACTGTCAATTAGTTACAAAGATTTCAACAACAACATTTTTTGTAAACGACTGAAATAACAGAGCCATGAAAACTATAAAATTACTTACCGCATTAGTCCTTTTCAGCTTACAGGCAAGTGCTACCGGATATTCTCATAATATGTTTGTTGCGCATAAAAAGCTTCAGGCAGGGAAAGAAATTCATGCAGTAAAGGAACATGTGGTAAAACAAAGCCCTGCGAAATCTGTCGTAAACAAAACAATAGTAATTCATCAGTCAGGACTGTCGGCTATTTCCTATACCAAGGATCTGGCTACAAAAATGAGCCACATGGTGACGCTGAACGAGAGAATTATAGAGAAAGCTCCAGCTTCATTTTTTGAGAAGGAGGAAACTTGCGAAATAAACAATTCTATCGCGACGAAACTGGCAGGATTTATCAAAGATGTACTTTACGCCTTCTTGGGAGCTCCTTCTTTGGCAAGATCTTAGAGATTAATAATAGAGTTTACAAAATATTAATTAAGGTTGGCAGGTATGATCCGAAAATCATACCTGCTTTTTTTATCTCCTTAACCAACAATATTGGTAAGCGTTCCGATCGGTTCAATTGTGATGTGAACGGTATCGCCAATTTGAAGTGTAAAATCAGATGGAGGAATAATTCCGGTACCAGTCATTAGATAACAGCCGGTTGGAAAAGAAAGCTCGCGATATAAAAATCGTAATAATTCGTCAGCCTTGCGTTTCATTGACGACAGGGTAATTTCTCCATTGAAAACTTCCTCGCCTTCACGAACAATCGATAGATCGATAACGGTTTCCGGAGACAGTGGTTCTTGGGGAACATATAGGCAGGGGCCAAGCGCAGCACTCCCAGAATATGATTTTGCCTGAGGCAGATACAATGGATTTTCTCCTTCGATACTTCTCGAACTCATATCATTTCCAATCGTATATCCAACCAAAGTTCCTGATTCAGAGGCAAATAAAGTTAGTTCTGGTTCGGGCACATCCCAGGTTGAGTCACGACGAATTCTTACCGTTCCATGATTTCCGATCACACGCCAGGCTGTGGATTTGAAAAAAAGCTCAGGACGCTCTGCGTCATAAACCCGGTCGTAAAAAGTATCACCGCCCGCTTTTTCCGACTCTTCCATTCGTGCTTCCTTGCTACGGTTATAGGTTACACCGGATGCCCATACTTCCTGAGTTCCAATGGGAGCGAGGACTTCCGGCATAGGAAATTCGTCTGTAAAAGTCACAGAGATCAAACTTTCTGTTTGTAACAAAAGCCATTCATAAAGGTCGTCCCGGTTGACCACGATATTCCAATCGGTTTCTGGCAAACGATAAAAAGTATCTCCTTTTTCAAGTATTATCCCGTGTTCGGTTTTATATAACTTCATGGTTTCGATGTTTGTTTTGTTTCAATAAGCCACAAAAGTGATGCCTATACTTTAAGATAAGTACGAATTTTGGAGGTATTAGGCTATCTGATCATGAAATTTTTAGCGGAGCGGCAGAGAAAATTCTGTTACGCAATAGACCTTAATTTAGAGAAATACAATAACTATTTCAATCGATAAAGGCTTGTTCAAAGGGTTAATCAGCTACTTAGGGACGGAAAAAGCGGCACCTGCCGCTTTTCCTTTACCCCGTGTAAAAAGATATTACGGTTTTATTTTAACGCATAGCTATGGTAACCACCGTCGACTGTTACCTCTGTTCCCGAGATAAAGCTTGCTGCATCAGAAGCCAGAAACAACACCGTTTTTGCAATTTCATCAGGATGTCCAAGTCTTTGTAATGCGGTAGCTCCAGCCAAAAATGCTTTTGCTTCGGCGGATGCGACAGTATCCAAACCAGGTGTTGCAATTGGTCCCGGACTAATGATGTTTACGCGGATTTTCCGTGGTGCCAGCTCGTTAGCTGCAATTTGGGCAATCTTATTAATAGCACCTTTGGTCGCAGAATATATACCGGTTGCCAGATTTGCAGCAGTTGCGACCGAGGAAGAAGTGAACAATACGGATGCTCCATCTGCCAGATGAGGAAGTAATTTTTGTAGTGTGAAAAAATTACCCTTTACATTGGTACTGAACTGTGCATCAAAATTTTCTTCAGTGACATTTTCTATCGGCTCAAATATCCCAACTCCTGCATTCAGGAAAAGAACATCTAATTTCTTTCCGCTATCTGCAAACGCTTGTTCCAAAACCGCGATGTCTGCAAGTTTTGATGTATCCGATACCACGGTATTCAATTTCGGGTCATTTATTTCTGCGCTTGCTTTTTGTAGATTATCGACATTTCTTCCCGTAATCCAAACGTTTGCACCTGCATTGATAAATGCTTTTGCTGTTGCCAGCCCTATTCCTGTTGTTCCGCCTGTAATAATGACGTTTTTATTTGCGAAGTCCATAATTAAATTTTAGCTATTTTTGTAGTCTGTTTTCTAAACTACAAATCTACTGAAAGTAGTTTATAAAACAAACTACTTTTGAGTGTAATATTATGAAAACAATGGAGAGAAGATCAACATGCCCTATCAATTATTCGGTAGAAATTTTCGGAGATAAATGGATGCTTTTGCTTTTACGGGATTTGATGTTTAACAAAAAAAACTCCTTCCTGGAATTTCGGGCATCAGCAGAAAAAATATCTTCTGCCGTACTTACGGAAAAGCTGAATACGCTTTTAAATGAAGGAATCGTTGCCAAAGTAACTTCCCCTAAAAACGCTTCGAAATTCCTGTACCTGTTAACTGACAAAGGCATTGAACTGGTGCCGGTCATGATGGAGATTCTTAACTGGGGATCTAGCTATAATCCTGAAGGCGGCCCCAAAACATTGCTTGACCAGATAAAACAAAGTAAAAAGAAAGCGATTAGGGAGCTACAAGATAAATTAAGAAGCGAGCGGCGTTTGTATGGGTTAGATTAAAATAAAAGACGGCGGCGAACGGATTACCGGAACAGCGCAAAAACCGTCATAACTTAGATAAGTTATATTATACCGAAAGCCAAAAAGATTGGGATTAAGAGATAAGTTTGCGTCACCTACTTCGTAATCCCAATCTTTAAACAAACTCCGACTAAAATATATCAATCAGTGACCAACTGATTTTAAAGCTTTTCCTTTAAAAAATCAGCCGTAAAGTTTCCTTCAAGTTTTGCCATTTCCTCGGGCGTTCCAGCAAAAGTCAGGTAACCTCCGCCATCTCCACCTTCGGGACCAAGATCTAAAATCCAGTCGGCGCATTTGATCACTTCCATGTTATGTTCAATGATAATCACACTATCTCCCTGATCAACCAGTGCGTTGATCGCTTTCAATAATTTTTTGATATCATGGAAGTGAAGACCCGTTGTTGGTTCATCAAAAATAAATAATGTTTTGCCCTTATGCGATGAGCCTTTTCCAAGGAAAGAAGCAAGTTTCACACGCTGCGCTTCTCCGCCTGAAAGGGTATTAGATGATTGTCCAAGACCAACATATCCTAAACCTACTTCCTGCAAAGGCATTAATTTATCGGCCAGTTTTGGTTCTGATTTTCTGAAAAAATCTATTGCTTCATCAACGGTCAGGTCCAGGATATCTGACACATTTTTGCCTTCATACTGCACTTCCTGAATTTCCTGTTTGAAACGTTTTCCGTTACAACCTTCGCAAGTCAGGTAAATGTCAGCCATGAACTGCATTTCCACCTTCACCTGGCCTTCACCCTGGCAAATTTCACAGCGTCCGCCATCCACATTGAAAGAAAAATGGGAAGGTTTGTAGCCACGGGCTTTGGACAAAGGCAGATCAGACATCATCTGGCGAATATGATCATATGCCTTGATATAAGTTACCGGGTTCGAACGTGAGGATTTTCCAATCGGATTCTGGTCAATCATTTCGATTGACTCAACACGATCCACACTTCCGCTCAACTCATTGAATTTCCCAACATCTTCACTAAACTCACCTTTCAGCCGCATGAGTGCCGGATACAGAATCTTACGGATCAAAGTAGATTTTCCTGAACCGCTGACACCAGTTACGACAGTCAGGTTATTCAAAGGAATTTTTACATCGAGATCTTTCAGGTTATTTTCCCTAGCGCCTTTTATTTCGAGAAAATGCAATGTTTTTCTTCTTACAGACGGAACAGGAATTGAATCATGACCTAACAAGAAATCCAGCGTATGGGAATTTAAACTATTTTCTTCACCGCTCGCTTTCAACTCTCGAATCTCATCCCAATTTCCCTGGAATACCAGATTTCCTCCACCCGTTCCGGCTTCCGGACCGATATCAATGATCTGGTCTGCGGCGTGCATAACTTCTTCTTCATGCTCAACGACAATTACTGTGTTGCCCAAATCACGAAGTGATTCCAGAACACCAACCAGTCGCTGTGTATCTCTCGGATGAAGTCCGATACTCGGTTCATCAAGAATATACATAGAACCTACAAGAGCACTTCCCAGAGAAGTGGCCAGTTTTATTCGTTGAAACTCTCCACCGGAAAGTGAATTTGTTAAACGGTTCAAAGTCAGATAACCCAGCCCTACGCGATTCATGTAATCGAGACGGGTTTCAATTTCCGTTAAGATTCTTCTTGCAATGCTGCGGTCGTGGTCATTAATTTCAACAGTATTAAAAAACGTGATCACATCTTTTATGGGCATCAAAACTAAATCCGTAATTGAAACGTCTCCCACTTTAACATAAGACGCATCTTTTCTTAGACGGGAACCGCGACAATCCGGGCATGTTGTCCGGCCACGGAAACGTGAAAGCATCACGCGGTACTGAATTTTATAAGTCTGAGACTCCAGCTCGGCAACAAAGGCATTGATACCAGAAAAATATTGATTTCCTGTCCAAAGCAATTCCTTTTGCTCTGCCGTTAAGTCTTTATAGGGACGATGAATTGGAAAATCAAACTTGACGCCATGACGCACCAGCGGTACCAGCCATTCACTCATTTTTTCAGAACGCCAGGGTGCTATTGCTCCATCGTAAACTGAAAGATTTTTGTCCGGAATAACCAGCTCGGGATCAATACCCAGAATTTTACCAAAACCTTCACAGCGTTTGCAAGCTCCAAAAGGATTATTAAAACTGAAAAGATTCACCGTCGGTTCCTCAAAAACCATCCCGTCAAGCTCAAATTTGTCTGAGAAAATTCTTTGCTCACCACCAACAACCTGAACAAAACAAGCACCTTCCCCTTCAAAAAATGCAGTCTGAACCGAATCAGACAGGCGATACTGCGTGTCCTCATCATCTTTATGAACCGAAGCCCTGTCAATCAGAATAAAAATTTCTTTTCCTTCAAATTGATATTCTTCAGGTTTTTCCAGCACTTCCTCAATGTATGCCGTATCAGAACCGATCATAATACGGTTATAACCCTTCGATAAAAGTATCGTTAATTCCTCTTTAATTGACCGTCCATCGCGAACTAAAAGCGGTGTTAAAATTAAAACACGCGCTCCTTCTTCTTGTCCAAGTATATAATTAACCACATCCGTCACTGAATCTTTCCGAACCAATTCTCCTGAGATGGGCGAATAAGTATGGCCGATCCTGGCGAAGAGCAGTTTTAAATAATCATAAATTTCTGTTGAAGTTCCGACTGTCGAACGTGGGTTCCGCGTATTTACTTTCTGCTCAATCGCGATTGCCGGGGAAATTCCTTTGATGTATTCCACCTCCGGTTTTTCCATACGACCCAAAAATTGGCGGGCATAGCTGCTCAGACTTTCCACATACATGCGCTGGCCTTCGGCGAATAACGTATCAAAAGCCAAAGAAGATTTCCCCGAACCCGAAAGCCCGGTAATTACAACCAGTTTATTTCTTGGAATGGCAACGTCAACACTTTTAAGATTGTTGACACGTGCGCCTTTTATCAGAATATATTTTCTCGGATCTAATTCGTCAAATTGAGCAGCTTCAATCCGGGTCACAGGTAATTGCATCATATATAGAAAATCAGGTCGATTAGCTCGGGATTTTTTTGCTGTCCCGATCTAAATATTAACCCAAAAATCGTGCAATTAGTTTGTGTTTCCTAACAGTAATTGTGGTCTTCGATACTAAAAGTAGAAATAAAAGAGAAAGAAATTTGAATAATTGATACTCAAAATATCAATTTACTTTCTCCCAACTTTAATCAGCGCATATCCATATTTACTATAAAAAACCTCCCCAACGGGAATGCCTCGCAGGCGATCGGTTTTTGTGAAGACAATCTCGCCGTTTTCAGGCTTCCTTTCTTCGGCATACAATTCCGAATAAAAGTGGAAACTCGGATTATAGTGATTGAAAATTACCATGTTTTTAAAATCATTTTTTTTAGCAAAAATGGCAGCTTTTTTGACTGGTTCTTGAAGCAGGTCGCCAAGTCGGGGCATCCATAAGATGTTGATTGTTATCAACATACTGAGACCAACAATTCCCATCCTGATTTCTGTTGTCCATTTCTTTTTTAACCAAACCAAGAGTAATATAGCTAATAACAGAAGCATGGAAATCAAATAGAAATGATCAAATTCAAATGGTACTCCTTTCAATACTTCCAGAGCATAGGCGTCGCTGATTTTTGGAATGGCAATAGGAAGCAGAAATGGAATTGCGGTAAGAAAGAGCATTAAGCCGAAGGCTGGCCATACCAAAGGCAGCCGATTATTATTCGCCGCATACCATCCTCCCAAAACACACAGGGGAGAATATCCGTAAATAATGTAATGATGTAGTTTCGTACCGGAAATGGAGAAAAGAATAAACACAAAACAAAACCAGATCATCAAATAGGACAGCCATTTTTTTGACCAGATGTAATTTATTTTGGTAATTGATTTTAAAATAATAGCAGTGAAAGGCAGCAAGCCAAACAGCAGTACCGGGACGAAATAGAATATTCCGCCGTAGTGACCTTCGAATGCCGTTTGAAAACGGTTTACATTATGTTTTAAGAAAAAGCCGTTAATAAAAACATCGCCGCTGTATTGATATTCCAAAATATACCAAGGAGCAGAAATCAAAAGGAAAAGCAATATTCCAACAGGATCCAAAAGGCGTAAAATTGAATTCCAGGTTTTCCATTTTACCAGATAAAACAGAAACACGGCACCGGGAATTAACACGGCGACAGGACCTTTGGCAAGAAATCCGATACCGGTAAAAACGTAAAATGCCCAAATGAATTTTTTATTTTTCTGTTGAATAAAATCAAAAAGACAAAACATTGCACCTGTCAGAGCCATATTTAAAATGCCATCTGCAAGTGCGGCTTTTCCAACAATCGTTATTTGCAAGGAAGATGTTGCGATAAGTGTCGCGAAAAAAGCGGATCTTTCATCCAGTCTTTTTTTTGTAAAAAAATAGATCAGAAACATCCAGAAAACCGAAGCAAGGCAGGAGGGGAGACGCATTGAAAACTCGTTCCAGCCGAAAATTTGCACACTTCCATATTGAAGCCAGTTGGTTAGCGGAGGCTTGTCGAAACGCTGTTCCTGATTAATAAAAGTGGATATAAAATCTCCGCGAACTGCCATTTCCCTTGTACCCTCGGCGAAAAAACCTTCATCCTCATCGAACAGCGGTGCATTTCCGATGCCCCACAGGAAGCTGAAAAGTACGAAAAGTACGAGAAAAATTTTCCGGCTTATTTCTGTTGAAAGCATGGCTCGTGTGTGCTAAAATGTACTTGAAAATGCTTTTCTAAAATAACTTCGTCAATCCGCCGCCAAGCCGTGGATCGGTTTGGGCTTCCCAATAAAGGTTCATATAAAAATAAACAAGGACAGAAACGGGAATGGCGACAAAGGCTGCGACGTAGATATCACCGAGAAAGTGTGCCAGTAAATATATTCTTGAATAAGCAACCAGTAACGGAGGAATAAGCAGGAAAGGTTTATAAACCGAAGATTTACATTCGAGAGCGAGAACCGTGAACAAGGCGAACGCAGAAGTTGTATGTCCGGATGGAAAACTGTTGAAATGGTAAAGCTGGACACCTTCTACTTTGTGCAGCACCGGCAGTAACGAAGCCAGAATTTTAGGAGGTCGATAAATTTCCGCGAAAACCATTTGTTTCAGAAATTGAACGACAACTCCTGAAATAGCATAACTGAGAAATATTTTTACCGCGAGACGATAGGAAAAAAGCGCGGCAATGAGTCCGGAAATTAATATAAAAACGCCGTCTCCAACGTAAGTGAAATTCTTGAAAAAAATGTCGGCGACCGGTGTCCAGTGTTTGTTGACAAAGAGAAGAATAAAATTCTGACTGAACAATAACTGGATGATACCGAGGATTATCCAGATAAGGCAAAAAGGAAAAAAGAATGATCTGTGTCGCAAACAAAAAAATCTCATGAGCTGGTAAATATGTCCCGGGAAGTTTTGAATTCAATACCTTTTTCTCTGGCCTCCTCGAAAATGGGATCAGCCAGGTGTCCCCAGCCTGTCACGTCAGACATGCAGTCTGTCAGTACTTTGACTTTGGATGAAAGCTGAGGAGCATAAATTAAAATCTGTTTGATACTGGTAGCAACGCAATGCGAACGCGCTTCACCGACAACGAGAATCTGGTCGAACGTATCCAGTTCATCAAGAAACTTCTGGTCAAGTTCTGTTTCTGTTTCGCCAGCAATGGGTACCTGCGCGCGGAAAACACCGAAATGTTCTGTTAACGGATTTATTCCTTTGATAACCGCTTTGTAGTCCGTCCCGGTGCGGTGCGTCCAGGAAAGTAGCGCATGTAAAATAGTATCATCCAACGAAGCGCCGCGAGAGCCGATCAGACAATGTTCCGGCCAGATAAAATGTTTGAATTCACCTTCACTTTCAAGTGTTTCAAGGTATTTTAAAACAAATTCTTTATCGTAACGGGGCGTCCATTTGCCGGATTTTACAGCGTTTGCCGTAATTAAAGTAAAAGGAGCAACGGTATTACCATTTGGATCTTCCCAAAATAAAGGATGCGCAATATCCAGAACTCTGTGTGTGTCGAGTGTCACAAAAATCTGAGTGATGCTTTCTCCATACGAGGCGATAAGCTGTGCTATTCTTTCAACATCATTTTCTGCGCCGGGCACAAACAAAGTGCCTTTTGGATTGCAGAAATCAAACTGAGCATCAATAATCACTAATGCTGTTGTTTTGGAGTTCATATAAGAAATTGCTTTTCGGTTGACAAGAAATATAAAATTCAGGATTAGTCTGTTATGCCAGGGTTAAGATTTAAATCGTCATTATTCCCATTCTTCCGGTACGTTTAATTGCCGGGCGTACATTTTGGAGCATAACTGGTGAACCAGTTTCAGCATTTTATTGGTGTCTTTTTTATAATCGACGCGGTAATCTTCTTCCAGTTTATTCAAACCATTCAGAATTGTCAGCGCTTTTTTTGCAATGTACAACGCACATTTGTCAGTTCTGGAAGTGTAGATTTTCAGCTTGTCGGAATAACTGCTCAGGAAAGTATTCAATAAAAAAATGTTCAATTCCAAAGCGCCGATTTTGTCTTTTGTCACTTTCACATGATAGGTAATATCGCCACTCAGATTTCGCATATCCATTAAAATCCATCCCGGCGAATCCTGCACATTCTTTGTCAATCGCGTAATTCGGGCCATAATCGATTCCCTCCGCTCCTGAATTGTTGACGATTCTTCGATCAGTTCAAAATATAACTTATCGGTCAGCGCTTTGTCTTTCGTAATCAGCCTGATAAGCAGCTTGTCCTTTTCCTTGGGTGGCATTTGAATAATCGCCTTCTTCAATTGGTCTTCTATCGGCATATCGGTTTCCCGTTAATAAGTTGAATTTTGGTATACGACAAAACTAGGATACCTTTGATATTATAACACACTATATCAAATGAACGTAATTCTGCCCTTTTATCAAACGTCAGCATGTGATGTAATATCTATGCCTGTCTGCAAGAGTATCCGATATTCTTATATTAAGATCTGCTCACTTCACAAATTCCAAAAATATTCAGTCGTGCAACAAGAGTGATAACAAGCTCATGCATCTGGTTATCAGTCATTTTTATTCTTTTTTCGGATAAAAAAAATGTTTTGTTAATCTGGAAAACGGTTTCTATCGTATGCTTATATATTTTATTGACATTACTCTTTTCAAACAACGGCGAAAAAGTCTGGTCCGATGTTCAGCAGCATGATTTCAGCAAACGACGATCTTGTATTATTCTTCGAAACTTGTTGTGCAATTGGAGAAAATGGCGTTAAAATTTCAAAAAGCGAAGAATAGTTTATCAAGTACGGCTCTAATTGATTGAAAAAATATTTTAGGCTTGTAACTTGCACTCTTTATGTATTTAAAATTTCGATACACAATATGATTTCAGTGGCCATGTGCACTTACAACGGGGCAAAATATTTGCCGGAGCAGTTGGAGAGCATAGCCAATCAGATAGTCCCTGTTGATGAGCTGGTTGTGTGTGATGACGGGTCGAATGACGATACCATTCAGGTTTTAAGATCTTTTTCGGAAAAGTTACCTTTTCCTGTTTTCATTCATCAGAATGAAAAAAATCTTGGCTCTACAAAAAATTTCGAAAAATGCCTTTCCCTGTGTAAAGGAGATATCATTTTCTTTTCAGATCAGGACGATGCCTGGCGGACTGATAAAGTTAAAAAGCAAATAGAATATTTTGATACTCACCCAAATATCGATGCCGTTTTTTCAGACGCGATGATGATGGATGATGATTCACAACCGACTGGCCGAACAATCTGGCAGGAAATTGAATTTGATGAGGCTGCACAAAATAAATGGGTAAGCGGAGAAGCGCATGAAATTCTTTTTCGAGGATTTGTAGTAACAGGCGCAACGCTGGCAATCCGGAAATCTGCCTTACCGAGGTTAATGCCTTTTCCAACACACATACCTGACCTGATTCACGACGCATATATTGCGATGATATTAAGTCTTCAGGAAAAAATTACATTTATTAACGAGCCCCTGGTCTCGTATCGTATTCATGCTCGTCAACAGGTGGGTTTTGGTGCGAAAGCTGAGCACGTAAGGTTTAGGGACCGCTTTTTCCGGGACAGAAATGAAAAACTTCTTCCTTTACAAGAACGTGCCGATAAGCTTGAACAGATTTATCAATTACTGATGGGGATTCCGCTTTTTCCAAAAGATAAATTAAGAAATTTGCTGTTAGCGAAGGAGCATTACAAAAAAAGAGCGAAGTTGCCTAAAAATCGTCTTGTACGTGTAGTTCCCGTGGTGACCGATATCGTAAAAGGAAGATATTTGTTCAGCAGCAAACATTGGTGGTTGCCGGTTTTTGGAGATTTATTTGAGTAATAATTATTTCATAAGTGAAAGTACAGAAACAGGAACCGAGTGTAGCGATTGTTATTCCAGTCTATAAGTCGGAGTTGACCGAATCGGAAAAATTGTCTCTGAGACAATGTATGAAGGTTCTGTCGCATTTTCCTGTCATCATTGTCAAGCCCGAAAGTCTGGATTTTCCAGAAATAAAGAAGGAATTTCCGACAGTTAATTTTAAAGCCTTTAACGATCAGTATTTCAAAGGAATTGATGCGTATAACCGGCTGATGATTTCTGCGGATTTCTATAAAGCTTTCACAGATTTTGATTACATATTAATTTATCAGCTGGACGCTTACGTTTTTAAGGATGAGCTGTTAAACTGGTGCCGGAAAGGTTACGACTACATTGGCGCTCCTTCATTACACCGGGAAGAATTTGATACACTGCCTTCTGAGGAAAAAGATACGTTTGCTGCGGCATTATCCAATAACCGGATTGTTTTGAACGGAGGCTTATCACTTCGGAAAATTTCTTCTTTTCTCCGTTATTTGAAAATTTACAATACTTTTTATCCTGCCTGGCTGGGGAATGAGGATATGTTGTTTTCACAGGAAGCTACAAGGCTGATTCCAATGAAGTTATTTCTGAAACTTCCGTCCTGGAAAGAAGCGTTAAGATTCTCTTTTGAAAAAAGTCCGGCTGCGACTTACGAAATTACCAATCACGAACTTCCTTTCGCCTGCCATGCCTGGGAGCGTTACGACCCTGAATTCTGGTCGGCGTTTATTCCTGAGAAATAATTGTTGAAGCGGTTTAACACTTTTTAACAAACTATCCCCCGCGCTGCTGCGTTTTTAAAGTTAATTCGCAAAAAAATTAACAAGGAACAACCATGACTTATAAATCGCTTTTTGCCTTTACTTGTGCTACTGTGCTTTCACTTACTGCTACTTTCGGGCAAATAACTGAAAACCCGAGAGTAGAGGAACAATCTGCGCCTTATGTGAAAATTAAACGGGTCGAATTGACGGATGAATACACAATAATTTACATGCGTTTTGTGGAGCGGGAAAGTCCTTCTAAAAAGTTAAGTCCAAATTTTAGAGGTCTCCCCGATTTTCAGCAACCAAATATACCTTCAACGTCATCTATTGGGCTTGACCCGGAAGCTCGCCTGTATAAACCAGGGGAGATCGACAAGAAATTTAAATTGATCCGTGCTAAGGATATACCTCTTGAAATGAGAAAAGAGGTTTATTCTGGAGATACGGTAAATTTCGTAGCTTATTTCGAGAGGCTTTCGCCTGGAATTGAAATTTTTGATTTTTACGAAGGGCGTTCCACTAAGGAAACCATGACCTGGAATTTTTATGGCGTACATATCAAAAACCCGTTAAAGAAAAATTCTAAATCAACAGCGAAAGTTGCGCCAAAAACTGTTAAACCAGTTGCTAAACCACCATTAGAAAAGAAACCGCAGGAGAAGATTGAAGAGAAACCGGCTCCGGTTGAAGAGGAATTTGTTATGGTTAAAGGAACGGTTTATGATTCAAAAACAAAAAATCCGATTCCTGCACAGATTACATATTTTGAAAAAGGAGATTCGCTTCAATTCAAATCTTCATCAGGAAATTACCGGATTGGAATTGATCCGAAAGCAAATTATGATTTTAGAGTTTTGGCAAAAGGGTATTACGGAGCGAATTTTAGCCTGGCTCCTGCTGATTCTTCAACCAAGGGTTCTTATGCCAAAGATATTTATCTGATTCCGCTTGCAGTCGGCGAAACCATTGCGCTTCCAAATATCTATTTTGAAACGTCCAAGTTCACTTTACTAACGGAATCGTACGACGAGTTAAATCGGTTATCGGAAATGATGAAAGAAAATCCGAATATCAAAATCCGGGTGGAAGGTCATACGGATAATGTGGGCGATTTCGACAAGAATCTTGAATTATCGGCGAACCGGGCTGCGTCTGTAAAAAAATATTTAACAAGTAGGGGAATAAGCGAAGACCGAATTGAAGCAAAAGGTTTCGGTGCGACAAAGCCTCTGGCAAAAAATGGTTCTGAGGAAGAAAGGAAGAAAAACAGGCGGGTTGAATTTGTTATTACACAAATAAAAGCCGTAGAATAGGAAAGTAAAGGTCATTTAGCAACTGCTAAATGACCTTTTTTATATCAGAATTATCTCGCTTTGATAATGTTAATAAACTCGCGGGATTTCAAAGAAGCACCTCCAACAAGACCTCCGTCGATATCAGGCGAAGCAAAAAGTTCGTCTGCGCTTGCGGCAGTTACGCTTCCACCGTAAAGAATAGAAATTTCGTCAGCAACTTCGCTTCCGTATTTTCCAGCCAAATGGGCACGTAAGGCAGCATGCATTTCCTGAGCTTGTTCAGCGCTCGCGGTCAAACCTGTTCCGATTGCCCAGATTGGTTCGTAAGCAATCACTACTTTCTGCAATTGCTCAGCAGAAAGGTGGAAAAGGCTTTCAGAAATCTGATTTTTTACAAATCCGATATAATCTTCATTTTGTCTTTGATCCAGAGATTCTCCGCAACAGAAAATTGGAGAGATACCGTTTTCAAGCGCAATATTAACTTTTGCAGCAAGCAATTCATTTGATTCAGAAAAGTACTGACGACGCTCGCTGTGACCGATCAAAACGTATTCGATGCCGATCGATTGAAGCATGGCAGCTGAAATCTCACCTGTGAAAGCTCCTGAGGCTTTATCTGAGCAGTTTTGCGCAGCTAATGCAAAATTCGGAGATGTCTCAATATATTTTTTAAGGGTAGTCAGATAGATTGCAGGAGGACAAAGGATCACTTTAACGTCTCCTTTAACTTCGTCATTCGCAATGTTTACAAGCTCAGATGCCAAAGCAACTGCTTCATCTGCAAGCTTGTTCATCTTCCAATTACCGGCAACTATTTTTTTTCGCATAATTAATTTTATTGTGTTAAATCCTCGTTTTGCGCTACAAACTTACCATTATTTCCTCATTTCCGGTATTCTATTCTTCCTTAAAAATATCTTCAGAATAATAAGGTAATTGCAAGATTTTTTTGTGTTTATTATAGAATAATACTTTATTTTTACATAAGAAACCGATTTCGATCAAATGACTACTTATTGCCCCCAAAGAGGACATAAATCATTCGTAATGAGACCAGTTAATTCATGAAAATAAAATACAAACCAAGGTTAAACAAGAAAGGAGGCCACGATGAAAACTTTTATCTGGTTAATGTTAATCAGCACACTCGTTATTTCTGAAGCTGCAATTGCGGCATCAGCGGATGGCACTGAGAACGCCGAAGAAAAATATGGATACTTTTTAGATAAGAATCATAAAACGGCCCGGATACCTTTTGAGCTGCATTCAAATCTTATCCTGGTTTATGCGCGCATTAATGATGTTGACTCGCTGCGGTTCATTCTCGACACCGGAGTAAGTTCAATCATTATCACTGATCCATCTATCCTGAAACCCGATAAATTGCGTCTGACAAGAAAAGTAAACTTGTCAGGCGCAGGCGAGGGAAAATCGGTAGCAGCGCATGTAGCTATTGATAACCGTTTTGCAATGGGACGGCTCCGGGCAAATCATCAAAATATCGTTGTTATTGAAAAAGATTTTTTACGCCTTTCCGAGTATGTTGGAGTTCCGGTTCATGGAATTTTTGGCTACGACATTTTTAACAATTTTGTAGTAACCATCGATTTTGCAAAAAGGGAATTGTTGCTTACCCAAAATGGAAATTATAAATACAAAACCAGCAAGGGAGATAAACATCCTATCGTAATCGAAGATACCAAACCGTTCACGGATGCGGTGACTTTATTTGCAGACGGACGGGAAAAGCCAATCCGGGTTTTGATCGATACAGGAGCAGGACATGCTCTTTTGCTAAATAATTCCCCTAAAGAAACATATCGTCTTCCTGAAAAAGTGATTCGCGCACAGTTAGGCAGGGGCTTGAATGGTGTTATCAATGGAAATCTGGGCCGGGTTGATCGAATGAAACTGGGTCGGTTTGAACTTGATAACATCGTTGCATCCTTTCCGGATAGCGCAGGATTCAGTGCAAAAATGGGAAGTAATGTAGAACGCCAGGGAAATATTGGCTGCGAACTGCTTCGCAGATTCAAGGTTACGATGAATTACCATGAAGGTTATATGGTTTTGAAACCTAATAAAAGTCGTTTGCGTGAAAAATTTGAACATGATATGAGTGGAATGGAAATTCGTGCAGAGGGCAGCGATCTGCGTTCCTATTTCTTAAATCATGTTCAGGAAAAATCACCAGCGGCGGGTGCCGGCCTCATGGAAGGAGATCAGTTACTTTTCATCGACGACCATGCAGCGACAGAGTTGAATGTCAGTGAAATTTATAAATTGATGCAGCGTGGCGACGGAAGAAATATCGATTTGTTAGTCAAACGAAATGGAAATATTTTCTTCACCAAGCTGACACTGCGAAGAATGATTTGAGTATTTTTAAGGCCGCAACTAACTATTGGCTTTATTTTGGAACGCCTTAAATTGACAGAGGACGGGTCGCACTCCTTACTCAATTCACAATACAATCAGCATTATCACTCAGTGTCTGGAGCTCTCAAAGAGTCCAGACACATTTATATGAACCTGGGACTAATTCCTGTTCTTGAAGCTGCGGAAAACCCCGTGCGCGTATTTGAAATGGGTTTTGGAACGGGGCTCAATGCATTTCTTACCTGGCAGGCAGCCGATCAGTATCAAAAATCAATTTTATATACCGGTGTTGAGGCGTTTCCTGTTTCAATGGAGGAAGCTTCGCAGTTAAATTATGAAGAAGTAACTTCGTTTACCGGTTTCTTAAAATTGCATAAATCTCCCTGGTTTGAAAATCATCAGCTTTCAGAATATTTTACCTTTCGAAAAGAGCAGCTGAGCTTACAGGAATTTTACACTGATGAACTTTTTGATGTCATTTTCTATGACGCATTTGATCCCAAAGCCCAGCCGGAATTGTGGACAGAGGAAATTCTTGGAAAAATTGCAGCTCAAACCCGCCCGGGAGGCGTTTTGGTGACATATTCTTCAAAAGGAATTGTAAAACGGGCACTGGCCGCCGCAGGATTTTCTGTTGAAAAACACAAAGGACCGGGAAAAAAATGGCACGTTTTAAAAGCCACCAAAATCTGACAAAAGCGATTCGGTTCCGTCTTTAGTTTGTCCGGGTACGGTTATTAAATACTTTTGTTAATCGTTACGATCTTTGTAAATCATTATTATGGAATTTCAGAATATCATTAGCCAGGAACTTCGTGAAGCACAAACGGTTCTCGAAACATTTTTAAATGATCCAGTTCAGATAGAAAAAATCGAAAAAGCGGCGTCTCTTATGGCGGATGCAATTTCAAATAATCATAAAATAATTTCCTGCGGCAACGGAGGCTCACACTGCGATGCGATGCACTTTGCTGAAGAATTAACCGGAAGGTATCGAGATGACCGTCGCTCACTTCCTGCCATTGCCATTTCGGATGTAAGTCATTTGAGCTGCGTCAGTAATGACTTCGGCTTTGAATTCGTATTTTCAAGATTTGTCGAGGGATTGGGACAGTCAGGAGATGTGCTTTTAGGACTTAGTACCAGTGGAAATTCAGCAAATATTATTCGTGCCGTTGAAGCCGCAAAAGCAAAAGGCATGAAAGTAGTGATTCTGTCCGGAAAGGATGGAGGCAAGCTGGCAGGTCAGGCGGATGTTGAAATTCGGGTTCCGCATTTCGGATACGCGGACAGAATTCAGGAAATACATATCAAGGTGATACATATTTTCATGCTTCTGATTGAAAAAATTGTGATTGGGAATTAATTTATGGTGAAAGTTACTATTTTGCCGATGCACCAGTCCAATCAAAAATCTACATGAAAGTACGTCCGGCAGTTATTATCGTTCAGGAAAATTCTGTTTTAACCATGCGGTACAAGTATGGAGAAAAAGAAGTGTTCGCACTTCCCGGTGGAAATCCTGATCCGGATGAATGTCTGCCGGAAGCGCTTCGGCGGGAATTAATGGAAGAGCTGGGCGTGACTGTTGAAATTGGTGAAATGGCGCTTTGTGGCGAAGTTTTGTGGGGTGAAACACGAAAGGAAACCTTACATATGATTTTCAGTGCAAAAATTGATGGAGGTTCACCGGTCATTAATCCGTTAGAAACGACAGCTTTGGAAATTGTTTGGTTACCTTTTACCGAACTTGAAAACAGACTGATGTATCCTAACGTTGGAAAAGATATCCGTCAATACTTAAAAGGAAATTTGAAATCTGCATACATCGGCGTCATAGATCAGCCTTATGTCAAGTAGGGTTTTCAACAAAAAAATTTAGCCGCTATTCCTTTTAATTCTTTCTTTAGAAAAAATCCGAAAAATAACGTTTAAATCGGTTCCCAGGACATTATTCCTGTAACCTCGAATAAATTATAGTTCAAAGTTGCATTTTAGAAGGCTTTTTAATGCTATTTCCACTATACTTTTAGAATAGGCTTCACAAAAACAGAAACAAACCGTACTTTTGCGGTTTAACGAGTTTCAAGGATAAATGGACAACGAGAGGAAGGAGCGATTATCACAGTTTTTAAGGCGGAACTCTGAGGGCCAAACATTATCACAGGGACGTTCCATTTTCAGTAGCGGTGGTTACAGTATCGTGAAATTGGACTACAATGGAGGAGGTTATGCCGAATTCAAAGTAAAAAGTGATTACTCGGTTCGGGATTATGTTATAAAAATCCAGGATTTTCTTACCCCAAATATTAGTACTTCCTGTACATGTACGCATGATTACGGCGGACTTTGCAAGCATCGTATCGCAATGACGCTGTATGTTTTGGATAAAATGCCAGCATACGTAAAGCCGACGGAACATCACATGGAGAATACCATGGTTGTGCTTCCATCGCTGAAAGATGTATATCTGGAAGATATCGTCCAGAGAGAAACCTGGAATAATCGAAATCAGCTTGCCAAAGTTGATATTGTTTCAACACGCGACGGATTTGCAGATTGCAAAGTCAATATCAGAGATAAAGAATTTTCGGTTCAATTCACGAAAATTCCAAATTCCAATCAAATTCAGACAAGCTGTTCATGCGGGCAAACGCTTTATGTTCCGGTTTGCGAACATAAATTGGCTGCATTATTAAAGCTGCGAGATCAGTTTGGTGAGCGTGCGTTTGATATGATGCGTGACTGGACAGAAGATAAGACAAATCTTTTGGCGGAATTCGGTTACACGCTGGAAGATAATCTGGAAGGAAAATTCGATTTCAAGATCGACCAGAACGGTGCCTTACAGTTAATCAAGCAAGATAAGGGAATTCAGAAAGTGGGTTCTTTCCAAAACTGGCGTTCGCTTCGGGATAAGGTAATTCCTGATTTGCAGCCGACGTATCAGGTTACGGATAATGATTCGCATTCCGGCGATGAAAGACTGTCGCTATATGTCTTCTGGCCAAGAGGTGCTGATAGTTTATTGGATGTAGGTTTTGGTATTTTTTCTGCGAAAAGCAGTTCGAAAACACAAAAATATACACATATCCGCAGCATCGCAGGTGGATCCGGGACTGCTTATTTACCAGAAGAAATTCCTGTTTTAACAGCCGGCGATTCCAGACTGGTACGTATTGCGAGACATTTTAGTCCGGAAGGTCTTCAAAAATACATGAAAAGTCGTGGGCAGTCCAGTGCTCATTTAAGCGACGAATCTTCTGATTATCAAAGTGAAGCACATAAATGGGTAGGTCGTCAACTTGTCAGGATTTTTAAAGACCTGAGTGGCGAACGTTTATTCATTACGGAAAATGACTACGTAACGAATCAAAATCAGCTTCAGGAGGTAAAACTTCATCCGATTCCGGCTAAAATATTTTTTGTTTTAACGGAAGATCAGGAATTTATAAGCCTGAATCCTTATGCCGAAATCGAAAAAGGAAAGCCAATCGATCTTCAGCAGGTAGCGGCAACATTCGACAGTTTCTGGTTGGGTATCTACAAAGAGGATATTTTGTTCCGTTGGGCAAGTATCAATGATGCGGAAATGGTTGATTATTTGCGTCAGAACGGATTTAAAATTCGTGTGCGCAAAGATCATGCTGAAAGTTTCATGAAGGATTGGGTAATGCCGGTGACAGAACATTTCGAAGTTATTTTCCAAACACGTCATGAGTTGGAAACAAGCGCGATGAAATATGTCAAAGGCAGAATTTATCTGAAAGAAGATGAATCGAACCTGTTGATCGTCCCCACCTATGTTTACGAAGGTGATGAAGAATCTGAGGAAACAGAATTAATCCACGATAATCAGCGTACCAAAGCAGGTTTTGAGGATAACAAAATCCAGTTGCTTGAACGCGATACAACGGCTGAAAAAACGCATTGGGAATGGGTGAAATCTCTTCATCCCGATTTTGCGCAGCAGCCTGATCAGCCATTTTTCTTCATTCCTTTTGAAGAGGTAATGAAAGATGGATGGTTATTTCACTTTGTTGATACGGTTGAGGAAAAGGAAATCCAGCTTTTAGGTTTTAAAGATCTGAAAAAAATGCGCATCAACCCGAACCGGGGAAAAGTGCAGATCAGAGCTTCTTCCGGAATTGACTGGTTTGATATGCAGATTGAAATCAGTTTCGGTGATCAGCAGGTGACGTTGGCAGATGCTAAAAAAGCTTTGCTGAAAAAGCAGAATTACGTGGAATTGAAAGATGGTTCGATGGGAATTTTGCCGGAAGAATGGATCCAGAAACTTGAACCGCTATTGAAATTCGGTAGAGTGGATGGAGATGAAGTGCATTTGTCGAAATTCCATTTTTCGTTGATTGAAGAACTGGCTTCTCAGATCGACAACGAAGAGGTTTTACAGGAGCTTTGGGAGAAAAAACAAAAGCTTTTGAATTTCAAAGAAATACCAAGTGTGCCACTTCCTGAAAACATCAACGCTACGCTGAGACAATACCAGGAAGAGGGATATAAATGGCTGAATTTCCTCGAAGAATTTGGTTGGGGAGGATGTTTGGCAGATGATATGGGTTTAGGAAAAACCTTGCAAATGCTGACGTTCTTACAGCATCAGAAAAATAAGAATCCTATGTCTACGAATTTAGTCGTAGTTCCTACCACGCTGATTTTCAACTGGCAGGCAGAATCAGCTAAGTTTACACCGGATTTGAAATTGTATGTTCATCGTGGGATGGACCGTCGGAAGGATCTTGAATTTTTTGAAGAATACGATATTATTCTGACCACATACGGCACGATGAGAAGTGACGTGGAGCTGTTGAAAAAGATACAATTCAATTACATTGTCCTGGATGAGTCTCAGGCGATCAAAAACCCTGATTCATTGACGGCCAAAGCCTCCAGATTGCTCAGATCGAATAATCGTCTGGCCATGACAGGTACGCCGGTTGAGAATAATACATTCGATTTATATTCTCAGTTTGAGTTTTTGAATCCCGGATTGTTAGGTCATGCCGACTTTTTCCGCGCAGAATATGCGACGCCGATTGACAAGTTTCAGGACAAAGTTAAGGCGGAAGAATTGCGTCGCCTGGTATATCCGTTCATGCTCAAACGCACTAAGGAAGAAGTTGCGACCGACTTGCCTGACAAAACAGAAACAATTCTGTATTGTGAAATGGGCAAGAAGCAACGGAAGGTATACGAAACGATTCGTGAGAAATACAGATTGCAGATTGCAGAGAAACTGGCGACTGATGGCTTGAACAAAAGTAATTTCCTGATTTTTGAAGCACTTCTGAAACTACGTCAGATTTGTGATTCTCCGGTATTGCTTTCGGACGATGTAGACTATGGAAATGAGTCTGCCAAGCTGGAAGAAATCGTAAGGGAAATTGAGGAAAATGCTTCGAACCACAAGATTCTGATTTTTAGCCAATTCCTGGGTATGCTTGACTTAATCCGCCAGCATTTGGAGAAAGTAAATATCCCATACGAATATCTGGACGGACAAACGGTTGACCGTGCTGGTCGCGTAAACCGTTTCCAGAACGATCAGAATTGCCGGGTTTTCCTGATGAGTTTGAAAGCGGGTGGAGTTGGACTTAACCTTACCGAAGCGGATTATGTTTATCTAATGGATCCATGGTGGAATCCGGCCGTTGAGCGCCAGGCGATTGACAGAACACACCGTATCGGACAAACGCGAAAAGTGTTTGCCTATAAAATGATCTGTAAGGATACGATTGAAGAGAAGATTTTACTGCTGCAAGAACGCAAGCAGGAACTGGCTGAAGATTTGGTAGGAGGTGAAGCCGGATTTATCAAAAAACTAAGTCAGGACGATATAATGGCATTATTTAGCTAAAAATGAAGGATCTACGAATTAATTCGTAGATCCTTCATTTTTATTAATTTTCTATTCAACAACAGCAGTAAATTCAATTTCAACCAGATAATCCGGTGAGACTAATTTACTGATTTCATAAATTCCGGTTGTAGGTTTTATCTCTCCGAAAAACGCGCCGTGTGCTCTGGCAATGTCATCAAATTTAGTTATATCTGTTGTAAAGATTCTGGTGCGAACGACATCTTTCAACGAAACACCTGCTTCTTCAAGTATTTTCGCTATCCTTTCAATGATATTGTTGGTTTGTGCATAAGCATCATCTGCTTTCACAATTTCTCCGTCAACGATAGCAACGGTTCCTGAAACTTCTACAATATTTCCGATGCGAACAGCACGGCAGTAACCCATTTTGTCCTCCCACGGTGAGCCCGTAAGAATATTTTGTCTTGGCATGGTAAAGAAATTTAAATTTAGTAGCGTAAAGATATTGGGTTGAAAATTAAATGGAGGAATATTAGAATATCATTTTCAGAAAACTCGAATCTTATCTCAAACCCATTTTGTTCAAATACTCAATCAACGCTTCCGGATGGTCTGTCTGTAATCCTTGAACTTTTTTCTCAATTGCTGCTGTCCAGGACTCTGGCCCTTCTGTTGGACTTTGCACGTCGAGCCAGACTGCAATTCCCTTTTCCTTAACTACTTCCTGCATTTCAGAATTGACCGCGTTATCAAGAATTTCAACCTTTACTTCGTCAAGGAAAGATACAAGCTGTTCCTTATTTTTTACGTCATCAGATACACTGGTCATCAAAGGCATTTTCGGTGCAACTGACCGCCACTCTATGTACTGCGACTTTTTATTGACATAAACCACAATCTGTTTTTCCATACCAGCCTCCTGAATTTGTTTCCAGGTTTGTTTTACATCAGCATCTTTGAAATCCAGGTAGATATTGATCTTATTTTTACACACGCGTAAAACTTCCCGAAACTCAGGAATTTGATGGGTTTTGTGGTTGTGATTATAGACCTGAAGCTTTTTGATTTCAGCCAAGGTCAATGCACTTATTTTTCCATTTCCGTTTGTAGCGCGATCGACAGTTGCATCATGATGAATAACCAGATGTCCGTCTTTAGTTGTCCTCAGATCTATTTCAACGTAATCCACGCCGTATTTAATCGCCTCGTTGACAGAGGCCAATGTATTCTCCGGTACTTTGGTATGATTTCCACGGTGTGCAATGACCACAAGTTTGTGTTTACTTTCCGGTAAGTTGGGCAAATTATTCTGTGCTGACGTTCGGTACGAGAATAAGCATAAAAAACCCAAAAAGACAAAAACGCTGTTGCGGAAAACACTCATAAAATTTTTATTAATTTGAAAAAATAATGAACCCTTATAATACTGAACCTGAAATTGTAAAGGCTATTAACGGCTTGAAAGAAAAAAAGGTCTGCGAACGTAAGAGATAAATCTCTATTCACAAACCTTTAATTATGATACCAATCGCAGTAAGCATTGATCCGAAGCTCCTTTGCTGACCGCTAAAAGCTAAAATTTATTGAATTTCGAAGCTTGACAATTTCACAAACTCCTGAACACGAGCATCAATTTCATCCTGTGTAAGATTTACAACGCGTTCTGTACCAAATTTTTCAACACAGAAAGAAGCCATCGCAGAACCGTAAATGATTGCGCGTTTCATGTTCTCAAAAGAAATATCATCTGTTTTGGCAAGATATCCGATAAATCCGCCTGCGAAACAGTCGCCTGCTCCGGTTGGATCGAATACAACTTCCAAAGGCAACGCTGGTGCAAAGAAAATTCTGTCACCCTGGAACAAAAGTGCTCCGTGTTCTCCTTTTTTAATGATCAACGTTTTCGGGCCCATGGCCATAATCGTTGCCGCGGCTTTACGCAACGAGTAATCTCCTGAAAGCTGGCGTGCTTCTTCGTCGTTGATTGTTAGTACGTCAACCAGTTTCAAAACGTCTTTTAAATCATCCATAGCGATGTTCATCCAAAGATTCATCGTATCCAGCATGATCAGTTTTGGACGTTTCGCCATACGTTCGATCACTGCTTTTTGCGTAGCAGGAACCGTATTGCCCAGCATCAAATATTCTGTTGTCTGATATGATTCAGGGATAACCGGATCAAAATCAGCCATTACATTCAATTGAGTTTCAAGCGTATCACGTGTGTTCATATCTTCATGGTACTTTCCAGACCAGAAGAAAGTTTTACCATCCGGTATTGTTTTTAAACCTTCGGTATTAACTCCGTGTTCGACAAGAAGGTCAACCATTTCCTGAGGAAAATCACCGCCTACAACGGCTACCAAATTATTTTTTTTAGTAAAATACGAGGCTGATAATGTGATATATGTTGCCGCGCCGCCAATGATTTTATCGGTTTTTCCAAAAGGAGTTTCAAGCGCATCAAAGGCCACAGAGCCAACTGTTAATAAACTCATAAGGTAGTATAGTATTGATATTTAGTAAGTTTCCATTTTTGATTTGTAGCCAAAAACGCTGCGAAGATAATAAAAACAGCTGAATAGCATATTTAAAGGATAGCATAATGCCGACAGTTGGCGGTCAATCATGAGTAATTTGCTATTTTTGTCAGGCAGCGTGAATGTGGTATGACAACTTCTACGAAATTATCATTAAGAACACGATGCACATATGATTATTATTGATCAGGCCAGGATGCAATTAAAAATGCGAAAGAACTTCTTTTAAATAATGCGAGGCTCGACGACGGATTATATTTCGACAGAAAGCATGTTAAAAAAGCTGGACCTGCTGCATATAAAGGTCTTTTGTTGTCGTTTGAAAAATTGTTAGAAGTAGAACAAAAAATTTTGAAAGTTACGAATCGAATTTGTCAAAACTTGACAAAAAGATATTTGCCGGTTTTATCACAGCAAAATAAGTCTTGAGCAAGTCAATGGCGCAAGATGGTACTAGAAGTTATGAACTTGCTCAAATAGGAATTACAGAAGCTGAGAACATAATAATTTGGGTTGAAAAATGTCTTGCAAAAAATAAAAAGGAATAGATTGCTCTCAAAATATTAAGACCGATTACCATATTTGATTACAAGAAAGTAAAATATACATGACTGATAGAACATACCAGCCCCTTAAAATATTCAATACGCTTACCCGTAAAAAGGATTTGTTTGAACCGCTTGCTGCGCCTTATGTAGGTATGTACGTCTGTGGACCAACGGTTTATAACAATGTGCACTTAGGAAATATCCGGACGTTTTTGTCTTTTGATATTCTTTATCGTTACCTGACACACATCGGTTACAAGGTTCGATATGTGAGAAATATTACTGATGTCGGCCATTTGGTGGGGGACGGTGACGAAGGCGAAGACAAAATTGGCAAAATGGCAAAACTTCAAAAGTTGGAGCCAATGGAAATCGTGCAGCGCTATACAAATGATTTTCACGATGTTACAGCGGAATTTAATTTGCTGCCGCCAAGTATTGAGCCAACAGCGACGGGGCATTTGATTGAGCAGATCGAAGCAGTTGTTGCTTTGATCAATAAGGGTGCTGCCTACGAATCAAATGGTTCGGTTTATTTTGATATCACCAAATATAACGATGCCGGAAATGAGTACGGAAAGCTTTCGGGGCGGATTTTGGAAGATCTTCTGAATGAGACCCGCGAATTGGACGGACAATCTGAAAAACGTAATCCGCTTGATTTTGCACTTTGGAAAAAAGCCAGTCCTGAACATATTATGCAGTGGGATTCTCCCTGGGGAATGGGATTCCCTGGCTGGCATTTGGAATGTACTTGTATGAGTGCCAAATATTTAGGAAAACAATTTGATATTCACGGCGGTGGAATGGATTTAAAATTTCCGCACCATGAATGCGAAATTGCACAAGGAAAAGCTTTGACTAATATTGAGCCGGTTCGTTATTGGATGCATACAAATATGCTGACGGTAAACGGCCAAAAAATGTCAAAATCACTGAACAATTCTTTCCTTCCCAGTCAGTTGTTTTCAGGAGATCATGAGTTGCTGGATCAGGCATACAGCCCGATGACCGTTCGCTTTTTCATGTTGCAAAGTCAGTATCGCAGTACACTTGATTTTTCTAATGATGCGTTAAAAGCGGCTCAAAAGGGATATAAAAGGCTGGCAAATGGTATTCGTCTGGCCAAAATGCTCAAATATTCTGACGAAGAAGTTGTCCGTGACGAGAAGAAAATTGAAGACATAGAAAAATCGATTCAGGGTTTCTACGATGCCATGAATGATGATTTGAACACTTCCGTAGCGATTGCAAATTTGTTCAATATGCTCAAATATGTGAATATGCTGAACATGGAGCAGGTTAAATCTGCGGCGTTGGGTGAAGCTACGTTTACATCCTTATTAGAAAATTTCATCGTTTTCATTGAAAATGTACTTGGATTAAAAGAAGAGCTTACTGAGGGACATGCAGTTCTGGATGGTATGCTAAATCTTTATCGTGAATATAAAGCGGTTCAGAATTACGAGAAAGTGGACGAAATCCGTACCTATTTTAAACTTCAGGGACTTGCAATCCGTGACAGCAAATTACGTGTGGAGTGGGCATATGAAGAATAAGATGATGAGCGTGAGAAGACGATTATTTGTTTCTGCACTGGTTTGCTGCAGTTTGACTGGCATGTTATTTCTAGATAGCTGTAAGTCAAAGACAAGCTCGGAACAAACAACAGAACAATTGCAAAAATTAGTAACAAGTCCCGAATTCAATGGCGATTCAGCTTTTCAGTTTGTTAAAAAACAAGTTGAATTCGGAGCGCGTGTTCCTAATACTGCGGCTCACAAAGCTTGCGGCGATTACCTGATTTTCACGTTGAAAAAATTCGGACTGGAAGTAACGGAGCAAAACTTTACGCCTACGACCTACGATGGAAAAAAACTGAATGCGAGAAATATTATAGCCAGTTTCAATCCAAAAGCTTCCAAAAGAATTCTTTTGACCTCCCACTGGGATTCACGTCCATTTTCGGATCAGGATTCTGTTTCAAAAATGAAGCCAGTTTTGGCCGCAAATGATGGAGCGAGCGGGGTAGGCGTTTTGCTGGAAATTGCGAGAGTGGTTTCTTTTTCCAGAAATAAATTAAATCTCGGTGTCGATATTATTCTTTTCGATGCGGAAGACTGGGGAAATTCTGAAAAAGCAACGGACAAGTTTGGCGGATTTTGTTTGGGATCCCAGTATTGGGCTGCTAATAAGCACATTTCAAATTACACGGCTTATTTTGGCATTCTGCTCGATATGGTAGGAGCGGAGGGAGCCACTTTTCCAAAGGAAGGTTATTCCGTAAGTATGGCAGACGGCGTAGTTCGGAATGTTTGGGGCATTGCCAGTCAGCTAGGATATAGTAATTATTTTATTGACAAGGCAGGCCCTTCGATTACGGATGATCATATTCCAGTCAACGAAACGGCTAAAATTCCGATGATTGATATCATTCACATTAAGCAGAATGATCCGGAACGTACATTTTTCGATCAGTGGCATACGGCCCATGATGATATGGAAAATATTGATCCAAAAACAATGAAAGCGGTAGGACAGACTTTGATCCAGGTGTTATATCAGGAAAGTGAGCCGGCAATTTAGGGTTTCACGAAAAACAAAAAGCGGACGCCGCCCGGTTTAAACACAAAGACCGCTAAGCTTAATCCTTAGCGGTCTTTGTGTTTTTTATCTTCGCCTTTCTGTGAAAATTTCCTTTAGATCTTCTTGACTAAAATCATTATATCAGAATTTCGCCCCTTATCATCACTGCAGGAAATCTTAACTTTCCCAGCCGGTGGACTAATAAATACTGCTTTATGAGGCGCAGAACGTTTCACGAGTTTATCATTTACGTACCAAAAAACTTCCTGCACATCATTTCCTGTCTGACAACTTAACTGAATTTTTTGTGGCTCAATTGTTTGAATAAAATATTCACTTCCATCATTCGGGCTGATAATTAAAGGCGCTCCTTCCTTGAAAACCCGCTCACATGCAGGATTATGCGGAGGTAATTTCTGGTAAGGGATTTTCTTTGATTCGTAATATGCGATCAATTCAGGTGCCAGATTGGGATAAGTTTTCTTTACCGTTCCACTTTCAGGAAGGCAATAAGTACAATAGGAAATTTTCGAAGACAGATCTGTAAAAACATATCGCAAATGCTGACATTTCCGATAAGGAGAGACACCCATAACGAAATAATCGGTAATCTGATGATCACAAAAACTACTTGGAATATCTCCGCTGACCGCGCAGATTTTTCGTAAAGACACGTTTTCCGGCATTTGATACCAACTGTTTGAAGAATTATAATCCCGCGAATTGAAAATTGAAAACAATAATGGCGTTGCCGTATTAGCTCCGCTTAATTCAGGAACACCTTCACCGGAAAAATTTCCAACCCAAACTCCGATCGTATATTTTCGATTATAGCCAATACTCCATGCATCCCGTTTCCCATACGATGTTCCGGTTTTCCAGGCAATTTTTGGCAAGTGGTAAGTATTATCGAAATTAGTAGGCAAATCTGGCCGGGTAACCTGTGTCAAAATATTGTTCAATAGAAAAGTTGCTTCTTTTGAAACCAGCTGTTCACCTTTTTTTGGAATAGGATTTTCTGTTGTATATCGGATTGGTTTTAATTCTCCTTCATTCGAAAAAGCTGCAAATAGCCGGGTCAATTCTTCGAGAGTAACACCACATCCTCCCAAAATCATTGATAATCCTAAATCTTTTGATTGTTTTTTGATCGTTTGAAAATCTGCCTTTTTTAATTTATCAATTAAAACAGGAGTGCTCACTTCCTTTAAAATTTTAACTGCCGGAATATTCAGAGAATTAGCCAGGGCAAATTCCGCAGTTACCTGACCATTGAAATGCTGATCAAAATTTTCCGGCTCATAACCACTAAAATTTGTCGGGACATCGTTCAACACTGTTTTGGGGGTAATAAAACCTTTGTCAAAAGCTGTGGCATAAAGTATCGGTTTCAAAGTACTTCCCGGTGAACGAATCGCGCGGATTCCATCGACTTGTCCCCCGTCGTACGGATTATTAAAATCGGCGGAACCGACGTAAGCTTCCACGGCCATGGTCTCATTATTGATCACCAGCACCGCAGCGTTATGAATATTCATCCTTTGCAGCCGGTTCACATAGTTTTTAATCTGCTCTTCAATTTGTTTTTGAGCCTGGATCTTTACCGTTGTGTTAATTATAGGCTGATCCGGAAAATCTTTTTTCAAGCGTAAGGAAAGGTGAGGAGCTTGTTTTGGCGCGGTCAGCCTTTTTACGATCAGGGGTTCTTCTAACGCGTCCTGAATGATATTTTTTTCAAACAAACGCTCTTTCCTAAAACGGGTTAACCATTCATTTCTGGCGGTTTTCAAAGCATCATTTTTAGTGCCAGGCTGTAAACTTGATGGCCGGTTGGGGACGATTGTAAGTGCTGTAATTTCTGCCAGACTTAATAACTGAGGGGCTTTGCCAAAATAGAGCAAAGAAGCAGCTTTGATGCCTTCAATATTTCCACCATACGGAACCAGATTGAGATACAATTGAAGAATTTCGTCTTTTGAATAATGCAGTTCCAATTGCACTGCTCTAAAAGATTCAATTAATTTATTCAGATAAGTTCTTTTTTTAGGTTCTAAAAGTCGAACAACCTGCATCGTAATAGTTGAAGCGCCGGACGTTCTTCTTCCTGTGAAAATATTTCTACCCGCCGCGCGTAACATCGCGAAAGGATTTATTCCGGGATGGTAATAGAAATACCGGTCTTCCTTATGGATCAGGGTTTTTTGTAAAAGTGGTGTGATTTCAGAAATATTGGTGTACAATCTCCATTTGTCATCGACGCTCAAAAATGCATGTAAAACAGTGCCGTCGCTGGCCGTGATTTGTGTTGAATACTGGACTTTGGGCTTGAATGGAAATAAGAGATCAATGGCAAAAAAAAGCAGTAATCCACAGCCGAGCAGAATAGCTGTGATCTTAAAAAACCGTTTATTTATGAATTTTATAAAAACCAATGACCAGGCGATTTAATCGTCACAAAAAGGAAGTTCACAGAATGAATCAACTTGAAACTGAAAAGATATATTTTTTAAAATTCGATATGACAAATCACATTTGCCCATCCCATCAAAATTTCCTTATTTACTGACATATTACAAATAAAGACAATCATAATACCATTATGTCAAAATATATTGCGGCCATTGATCAGGGAACAACGAGTACGCGTTGCATACTATTTAATCATCAGGGAAATATTGTTTCCGTCGGGCAGAAGGAGCACGAACAAATATATCCGCAGCCGGGCTGGGTGGAGCATAACCCGGAAGAAATCTGGAAGAATACTTTGGAAGTGATTGCCATTTCCCGAATAAAAGCTTCCGCCACGGCCGCTGATATAGCCGCAATTGGCATCACCAATCAAAGAGAAACTACGGTCGTCTGGAATAGACGAACGGGGAAACCTTATTATAATGCACTGGTTTGGCAGGATACAAGGACGACTGATCTGGTGGCAAAATATGAAAAAGAAGGTGGATTAAATCAGTTTCGGGATATAACGGGATTACCTGTTTCAACTTATTTCAGCGGTTTAAAATTAAAATGGCTTTTGGAAAATGTCGAAGGTTTGCGCGCAGATGCAGAAAAAGGAGAAGCGCTTTTTGGAAATATTGATACATTCTTAATCTGGAACCTGACAGGTGGTGGCCATGGAGGAATTCATGTGACGGATGTTACTAACGCCAGCCGGACGCAATTAATGAACTTGCGCACTTTGCAATGGGATCAGGAAATGTTGGACGCTTATCATATCCCATCCTTAATGTTGCCGGAAATAAAAAGTAGCAGTGAAGTTTACGGGACAGTAAGCAATGAAGTTTTACCCGGTGTGCCTGTGGCTGGAATTCTTGGAGATCAGCATGCAGCCTTGGTAGGACAAACTTGCTTTGAGCCGGGAATGGCAAAAAATACCTATGGAACGGGGTGCTTTTTGGTTATGAACACAGGTTCGGAATTGAAAATGTCAGAGAATGGATTGCTGACTACAATTGCATATAAGTTTGGTAAAGAGCCGGTTCAATATGCATTGGAAGGAAGTGTGGCTGTGACCGGAGCGTTAGTCCAATGGGTTCGCGATAATTTAGGATTGATTAAAAAAAGCAGCGATATAGAAAGTCTGGCAAAGACAGTGGAGGATAACGGCGGAGCATATTTCGTTCCTGCATTTTCAGGATTGTATGCACCGTATTGGCGGAATGATGCGCGCGGCGTTATAGCAGGTCTGACACGCTACGTTACGAAAGGACATATTGCGCGGGCGGTTTTGGAAGCGACAGCCTACCAGACACTCGATGTTGTGAATGCTATGGAACAGGATTCCGGCATCAGATTATCTTCTTTGCGTGTCGATGGCGGGATGGTTTTAAATCAATTACTAATGAAATTCCAGGCGGATATGCTTAATACGCAGGTGGTTTCTCCGGCCGTCGCAGAAACCACAGCACTAGGTGCCGCTTATGCCGCCGGATTGGCCGTTGGTTATTGGAAAAATACGGATGAACTGAAGAGTAACTGGGCCATTGCGCATACCTGGAATCCGGATATGGACGATGAAAAAAGAAATGTTTTGTATAAAGGCTGGCAAAAAGCGGTCACAAAATCATATGCCTGGATGGATTAATTATTAAGTGTTACATCGATAATACTATTTTATAATCTGTATAAACTATTTTCTTTTCTTGGCCTATGTCCACTTAAAGCTTAACTTCGCGGCGCGAAAACCTAATTAAAGTATCCTTATGCATACCCTCCATCTTAAAAAGCCGCTCGCTTTTTTTGATCTTGAAACTACCGGAGTAAACATTACCCGGGATCGGATCGTAGAAATATCGGTGGTGAAGGCTCTGCCCAATGGTGAAATAGAAATTCGCACAAGACGGGTTAATCCGGAAATGCCTATTCCGCTGGAAAGCAGTCTGATACATGGAATTTATGATGAAGATGTAAAGGACGCACCGACCTTTAAAATGTTTGCGAAAAACCTTGCGACGTTTCTGGAAGGATGCGATTTAGCGGGTTTTAACAGCAATCGTTTTGATATTCCGATGCTGGTAGAGGAGTTTTTGCGTGTTGGTGTCGAGTTTGATATTAAAAACCGCCGTACGGTTGACGCGCAGCGAATATACCACATGATGGAGCCGAGAAATCTTTCGGCAGCATATAAATTTTACTGTGATAAATCATTGACAGATGCGCATAGCGCGGAAGCCGATACCATTGCTACTTTTGAAGTTCTTCAAGGACAAATAGCTCGTTATCAGGGGATGAAAGTAATTGATTCTCACGGAAAAGAACTTGGAACAGTAGAAAATGACGTTGCCGCTTTGCATGCACTGACAGCATCAAAGCTTATCGATTTCGCAGGAAGAATGGTTTATAATGAAAAAGGAGAGGAAGTTTTCAACTTCGGAAAACACAATGGAAAACGTGTAACTGATGTTCTGAAAAATGAGCCTTCTTTTTACGATTGGCTTATGAAAGCGGAGTTTCCTTTGGATACAAAGCGTAAGCTGACAGAAATAAAATTACGAGCTTTAACACAGAGATAGTATAATAGATACGCCTGCTACTTGAGTAAGCGGTATTTATGTCTATTTTTGCCAGTATATAAAGACAAGTTCAGCGATTTAGGGAATGATCCGAAGTCCTGTAAATTTTAATTATTGACTATTTTTAATCGAATACCCATTAAGGTAAATCTGCTATGATCCCGAACCCGAATATACCAGAGGTTATTCAGAATGTCCCACTTCAATACTATCTAATCCTCAGCACACTACTTTTTGTGATTGGTATCATTGGCGTACTTACCCGCCGCAATGCCATTATCATCTTTATGTCTGTTGAGTTGATGTTAAACGCCGCCAATTTATTGCTGATCGCTTTTTCATCTTTCCGGTCTGATCCTTCTGGTCAGGTTTTCGTGTTTTTTATCATGGCCGTGGCAGCAGCAGAAGTAGCCGTTGGTCTGGCGATTATCGTTATGATTTACCGGAATACGAGAAATACGGATATCGGTTTCCTTAATAAATTGAAATGGTAAGCCTTATTGGTTAATATACAAAATATAGAATATGTCTGCTTCATTACTAGTTCTGATTCCATTATTACCTTTTCTAGGCTTCCTGATCAATGGTATCGGATTCCGTACCATACCAAAAGGAGCCGTTGGAATAATCGGATCATTGGCTGTTATCGGTAGTTTTGCACTTTCGCTGAATGCTTTCAACGCATTCGTTGCGGGCGGAAGCACTCCATTCGTTTTGCCACTTTTTGACTGGATAACGGTTGGTGATCTTAATATCCCATTTTCTTTCCAGATCGATCAGCTTTCCTTATTAATGCTGATGATCATAACCGGTGTTGGTTCTTTGATTCATATTTATTCCATTGGTTATATGAAACACGATGAAGGTTTTGGTAAGTTTTTTGCTTATCTGAATCTCTTCCTTTTCTTCATGTTACTGCTCGTTCTGGGATCAAATTATGTAATTATGTTCATCGGGTGGGAAGGTGTAGGACTTTGTTCTTACCTGCTGATCGGGTTTTGGAATAAAAATACTAACTATAACAACGCTGCACGTAAAGCGTTCATCATGAACCGTGTAGGGGATTTAGGTTTCCTTTTGGGGATCTTCACAATCATCGCGACATTTGGTTCGGTAGAATATCTTGAAGTGTTTAGTAAAGCAACAGGTTTTCAGGTTGGTGATCCTGTGATCATTGCGATTACCTTATTTCTGTTTATTGGTGCCATGGGAAAATCAGCGCAAATTCCGTTGTATACCTGGCTGCCGGACGCGATGGCTGGTCCCACACCAGTTTCAGCACTTATCCACGCAGCAACGATGGTAACAGCCGGGATTTACATGGTGATTCGCTCGAATGTTCTCTACTCATTGGCACCTTCCACGTTAGAATTGGTTGGCATTATCGGTGGAGCAACGGCCCTTTTTGCTGCTTCTATCGGTCTTCTTCAAAACGATATTAAAAAAGTACTGGCTTATTCTACGGTAAGTCAGCTGGGTTATATGTTCATGGGCTTAGGTGCGATGGCCTATTCGGCTTCGATGTTCCACGTAATTACTCATGCATTCTTTAAAGCATTATTATTCTTAGGTGCTGGTAGTGTTATTCACGCCATGTCTGACGAGCAGGATATTCGTTCGATGGGTGGTTTACGTAAAAAACTTCCTGTTACATTCCTGACTTTCCTGATTGCAACGATCGCCATTTCAGGTATTCCTCCCTTCGCAGGCTTCTTCTCAAAAGATGAGATTCTTGCCCACGTTTTTGAGCATAACAAACTACTTTGGGTAGTCGGAGTACTTGGTTCATTGATGACATCTTTTTACATGTTCCGTCTTCTTTTCCTTACTTTCTTTGGAAAATTCCGAGGCACGCACGATCAGGAACATCATTTGCACGAATCGCCTGTTTCCATGACCGTTCCTTTGATGATCCTTGCAGTTCTTTCCGCTTTGGGTGGATTTATCGGAGTTCCCGAAGCTTTGCATGGCACACATCATTTGGCTGAATTTATGAGTCCTTTGTACGAAGGCTCGCGTCAGGTTAATCCTGAAGCATTCTTACCGACGACCTTATCACATTCAGAAGAATATGTTCTAATGGCTGTTTCGGTTGGAGTTGCCTTGATTTCTCTGATTGTAGCCTATGTAATGTATGTTCAAAAAGAAAACGTTCCCGCACCGGACTCTGAGGAAAAATCAGCGATTCAAAATCTGGTTTACAACAAATACTACGTAGACGAACTGTATAACGCTGTTTTTGTTAAGCCGGTTAAAGTTCTGTCAACCGTATTTTATAATGCAGGTGAGTTTGTCATCGATTTGTTTGTGAACGGAGCGGCAAGGCTGATCGCTTTTCTTGGCAGCTTATTACGTAAAACACAGACTGGCTCCACGGGAGATTATGTATTCGCGATGGTTTTAGGAATCGTGGTTATTTTGTTCTGGAAGCTGTTATTATAAGCATCTGTTGAAACTGACATATTAAATAATAATACCGTTCACCATTTATTGCTGACCGTTGACTTGAAAATATGCTTACTCTTCTTTTAATACTTTTGCCCCTTGTGGCTGGCGTTATTACCCTCTTGGTTGGAGCAAATCTGGCGAAACAGGTAGCCCTAGTCGGCGCTCTTGCAGAGTTGGGACTTGCAATTTTTGTTTGGTCTCAATTTGATCCGGCTGCTGGTGTCCAGTTTGGTTTTAAATATAACTGGCTTGCTTCGGCAGGTATTTCTTTTGCTGCCGGGGTGGACGGAATCAGTTTGGTATTGGTGCTCTTGACTGCTTTTTTAACACCGCTGATCGTTCTCTCAACATTCAGCCATACTTATAAAAACAGTGCAGCTTTTTATTCTCTGATATTATTTATGTCTGCGGCGCTGGTTGGTGTGTTCATGGCAACCGATGCATTCGTATTTTACCTATTCTTCGAAGCTGCGCTTATTCCGGTCTATTTCCTCGCAGCCGTTTGGGGCGGAGAAAATCGTTTGAAGGTTACTTTAAAGTTTTTCATCTATACGATGTTTGGTAGTTTGTTCATGCTTGTGGCATTGATCTATCTATATTATCAAACTCCGGGAACACATACATCTGAAATCACTGCATTTTATAATTTACAACTTTCGGCCAAGTCTCAGGGGTTTGTGTTCTGGGCATTTTTTGTTGCTTTTGCTATCAAAATGCCATTGTTTCCATTCCATACCTGGCAGCCGGACACATACACCGAATCGCCTACACCAGCTACGATGCTTCTTTCAGGTATCATGCTTAAAATGGGGGTTTATGGCTTGATCCGATTATTACTTCCTATCGTTCCGCTTGGGCTGGAATCCTGGGGAATGCTTGCAGTAATATTATCCGTGATCGGAATTATTTACGGTTCGATCATCGCAATTCAGCAGCATGATATGAAGCGCCTTATCGCTTACTCTTCTTTTGCTCACGTTGGATTGATGGCGGCTGGTGTTTTTGCTGCTTCGGCAAATGGTTTGCAGGGAGCAATTATTCAAATGCTGGCTCATGGTATCAATGTGGTTGGTTTGTTCTTCGTGATCGATATCATCCTTTCCCGCACCAAAACACGAAGTCTGGATCAGCTGGGAGGAATTACGCAGGTAGCGCCTCAGCTAAGTGTATATTTTTTGATCATCCTTTTGGGAAGTGTGGCACTGCCTCTCACGAATGGTTTTGTTGGTGAATTTCTTTTACTTTCAAGTGTTTTTGCATTCAACAGCTGGCTTGGCGCAATTGCTGGTCTGACTATCATTCTCGGGTCGGTATATATGCTGCGCCTGTTTCAAATGTCAATGTTTGGACCAAAGTCTAAATGGGTTGAAGGTTTTCAGGATCTTACATTTAATGAAAAAGCAGTATTGTTGCCTTTGGTTGTAATGGTTTTATGGATAGGAATTTACCCGAATACTTTTTTGAGCATCTCCGAACCGGCAGTAAACCAGCTTTTACAACTCGTTGCGAAGTAATTTCCAAAGCGAAAAATAATTAATTGATATAGTCCGAAAGCCGAAAGCTGACCGCCGACCGCTCTCTATTAATGACAAACGATAATAAATAATTATGTATCCCATTGTTTTGTTGTCAGTTCTTGGAATCGTAACGCTCTTCATAGGGTTCTCGAAGTCGAAGAATATTTTATTGCCAGCTGTTTTGCTTTTCCTTGCCGTTGCTTTGGCCGGTAATTTCTTTGAGTGGAACAAAGGGCCATTGTTATATTTCTACGATATGTTCCGGGTTGATAACCTGACCTTGGCTTTCAATGGCATTATTCTGATTTCAGCGTTTATGATCGTTGCAATCTCGGGTGGCTTTCAGGACAATGCAGAAGCGGAACCGGCAGAATATTATTCATTAATGCTCTTTTCACTGGTTGGCGCTATCATGATGGTGGGCTTTGAACACTTGATCATGCTTTTCATCGGTGTGGAAATTCTCTCTGTTGCGATGTACGTGTTGACAGGTAGCAACAAACGTAACTTGCGCTCCAATGAAGCCGCACTTAAATATTTTTTGATGGGTGCGTTTGCAACCGGTATCATGCTTTTTGGTATGACATTGCTTTACGGAGCAACAGGTTCATTTAATCTGAGTGCGATCCAGGCTTACGTTTCGACAACACAGCAGGCGGTTCCGTCTTACTTGTTATATGCCGGTCTATTGTTATTGATGATTGGTATGTTGTTTAAAGTTTCAGCCGCGCCTTTTCACTTCTGGACACCCGATGTTTACGAAGGTGCGCCAACGATTTTTACAACTTTCATGTCAACAATTGTGAAGACAGCAGGTTTTGCTGCACTATATCGATTGTTGTCACATTCTTTCACAGGAATTTATGATTTCTGGTGGTTGGTGGTAGCCATCATAGCAATTCTTACCCTGATGGTTGGAAATATTGGAGCAACAACACAAAATAGCTTCAAACGTATGATGGCATACTCAGGGATTTCTCATGCCGGATATTTGCTGATTGCATTAACAGCGCTTTCGAAGCCAAGTCAAAACGCAATTGTTTTTTACTCACTTGCGTACTCTCTTTCTACGATTGCGGCATTTGGCATTTTAATGCTTGTTTCGAAACAAAGAACATTTGAAGGTCAGCCTGACGAGCGGTATGATGCTTTCAATGGCTTGGCGAAAGAAAATCCTTTCCTTGCTTTTGTATTGACCGTCGCGATGTTGTCACTTGCCGGAATTCCTTTGACCGCGGGTTTCTGGGGGAAATTTATGGTGTTCAGCAGCGCTGCCGAAAGAGGGATTATCTGGATTCCGGCAATTGCTGTTTTAATGTCGACGGTAGGTATTTACTATTATTTCCGTGTAATTATCGCATCTTATTTGAAAGAAGGTGATGTCGCTAAAATCCGTGTAGCGCCTTTTTATCAGTTTGTTCTGGTTCTTGCTACCATCCTGACTATCCTGTTTGGACTGGCGCCAGGATTACTCGAAGAACTTTTCTAGACTTAAAATATTACATTACAATATATCGTAGAAAGAGTTACACCTTTGGTGTAGCTCTTTTTTTGTTACTTTTTTTAAAAACTGCGTAAGAATATAACACCATAACGTTAGGAATAATCTTCATTCGTCCATAATTCATCTGTAATTATAGTTGCTATGATTGATTCCTCTGCTAAAAAAGTAAAGCAGTTTAAAGAAGATTTCAGGGATAATCCGTACCAGAAACAACGGAAACATTTTGATCTGGAACAGCTGCTTGACAGAGATCCAATTCAGTTGGATACGATTAACATTAAAAATTTTGTCCGGAATAAAAGAATTATGATTACCGGCGCAGCTGGCTCGATAGGGAGACATCTGTCTAAACAACTTACATTGTTTAAACCCAATCGTCTACTTCTGATAGATAGTTCTGAAACGGGAATCTACGAGTTGGATGAAGAACTGAAAAATATTTATCAGGATATTGAGATCATTACAATCCCTGCCAACATAACTGACCCCAGGCGGATGAAACATATTTTTCAACACTATCAGCCACAGATCGTGTTCCATGCGGCAGCAAATAAGCACGTCCCGATCATGGAGAAAAATCCTTATGAGGCAATCAAAACAAATATACTTGGGACGAAGATCCTTGCTGATCTTTCCAACGAATATTGGGTGGAAAAATTTGTCTTTATTTCTACTGATAAGGCTGTAAACCCGACTGGAATTATGGGAGCATCCAAGCGTTGCAGTGAAATGTATCTGCAAAGTCTGGCTGCTGAAACAGGTATTACAACCCAATACGTGATTACAAGATTTGGCAATGTTTTAGGTTCAAGTGGTTCGGTAATTCCGCGTTTCGTTAAACAAATCGATCGGGGCGGGCCGGTAGAAATTACACACCCGGACGTGATGCGTTATTTTATTACGATGCAGGAGGCCTGTCAGCTGGTGCTCGAAGCCGGCGCAATCGGTCAAAGTGGGGAAGTTTTTATTCTTGAAATGGGAGACAGAATTTTGTTAAAGGATTTAGCTCAAAAAATGATTCGATTATCCGGCTTTCGCGTAGGGGAAGATATCGGAATTATCTACATCGGTCTGCGACCGGGTGAAAAACTTTTAGAAGAAAGACTTAATAAGCATGAAAAAATTAATCCTTCGCAAAGTTCCAGTATAACAATTACTAATGGACATTCGGTTAACAGTCGTTTCATGGCCGATACGATCAGACAACTTGAAAAAGCTCTTGATTCAGGAGAAGACAATGAAATGGTATTAATCCTCAAAAATGCAATTCCTGAATATATCAGCCACAATTCAGAATTTGAAAAACTGGATTTATTATCAGGAAAAACAAACCCAATATAGGGTAATCATGGAATGAGATTATTGGTTTTCATCCAGTTTAAACATTCGCCAAACCAGACATCGAAAGCGGGTGTCTTTGGATACCCATGTTCGCCTTTGGAATAGATATGCAGGTCTGCCGGAATCTTGTTTTTATTAAGTGCCTCATAAAAAAGAATGCTGTTTGAAACGGGGACAACGGTATCATCGCCGGCATGCGTCAGAAAAGCAGGAGGCGTGTTTGGCTTTACTTGCAATTCACTGGAAAAATATTTGATTTTTTCTTCCGTCGGCGATGTTCCAATCAGATTTGCCCGTGAACCCTTATGTCCCTGCGCTTCCAGAAAACTGATTACAGGATAAACCAGTATCATGAAATCCGGGCGGAGATCGGTGCCGGTTTTATTATCAATAAAAGAATCTTCGAAATGTGTTCCTGCTGTGGAGGCGAGATGTCCGCCGGCTGAAAAACCCATAATTCCAATCTTGCCGGGATTAATTTTCCATTCATTTGACCGCTCGCGAACCGTCTTTATTGCTTGTTGCGCATCTTGTAAAGAAACGATGGACTTATCTTCTGAGGATTTATCATCAGGAAGTCTGTATTTTAAAACGAATGCTGTAATTCCCCTTTTATTCAAAGCTTTCGCGACTTGATAGCCTTCCCGGTCAATTACTAAAACACCGTAGCCTCCACCTGGGCAAATGATAACAGAGGTTCCATTACTCGTTCCATTTTCCGGTACAAATACTGAGAGAGTAGGTATGGTCACATTTCTCGCAACACCGTTTACTATTGTTTCTTCGTTAGTGACTGATTTTGCGTTAGGAATTTTTCCGTTATACAAAGGAATTTCCTTTTGTGCATAGCTAATAATCGATGTTTGTAAAAAGGATAAAAACAGGATGATAAAGAGGAAACGGCTCATGATGAAAGTCAATACGTGATTATTTAATTAGGCTAACCATACTAGAACTAGAAATTATTAAATGTGAAATTTCCGGTTTTGTCGAGTAAATGTTAAATTGAAGTTTAATTGTTTCTGACATAAGCTTCTAAATCGAAATTTCTTTTCGAGGTATACCCCATAATCTATGAAGTCGGCTTCATACGAAATATACCCATAGAAAAACCTTGTCAATTTGATCACATACAGGTTCTCGGGAACTAATCTATCAAATTGCACCTTTCTATGTAAAATGCATTAATAATGAGATATTAATATAATATTTACAAGAAAATAAAATGATATTAATTGTCAGACCCCCTCGGACAATCTAAAAAAAAGAACTAGTTTTGTATACTATCGAAAAAGTAGTTTCATTATTTTGCTATATTTTTATTGGAAATAATTGAACTCTTTCGCTTTTAAAAAAATTCTGAATATAAATAACTCTAGGTAACAGAATGAAATATACGGTACATGCAGAAGGCAAGTTTCAATTCATCGACGAAGGAAAGGGCGAAACGTTACTGCTATTGCATGGGCTTTTCGGTGCTTTGAGTAACTGGGATGGAATAATTGAGTGCTTTTCGGATCGCTATCGCGTGATTATCCCTCTATTGCCGATCTACGAACTTCCTCCTCGTGAGGCAGGTCTGGATGCTTTGTTGGATTTTTTAGAAGGTTTTGTTGCGTTTAAAAATCTGACGAATGTGACGGTTCTGGGTAATTCCCTGGGCGGCCATATTGGTCTGCTCTATACTTTAAAGAATCAGGAAAATGTTCAGCGTCTTGTTTTAACAGGTAGTTCCGGACTTTTTGAGAATTCGATGGGAGGATCTTTCCCTAAACGAGGAAGTTACGAATATATTAGAGAGCGTGTGGCATACACTTTTTATGATCCGGAAGTAGCGACAAAAGATTTAATTGATGAGGTTTTTGAAACGACTTCGAGCATTCCTAAATGTATGAGTATTGTAGGAATAGCGAAGTCTGCCCAGCGTCATAACCTTGCAAAAGATTTATATAAAATCAAGGTTCCAACGTTATTGGTCTGGGGACTGAATGATACGATTACACCACCACATGTAGGTTACGAATTTAATCGTCTTATTGCAGGTTCGGAATTGCACTTTATAGATAAATGCTGTCATGCTCCGATGATGGAGCAGCCAGACAGATTTAATGTCATAGTAGAACGCTTTTTAGAAAAACATGTGTCAGTTCCGGTGGAATAGTCATTTTTTAAAGAGCCTTTAACGGCTCTTTTTTGTTTCATAAAATATTCTTTTTACATGAAAGTTGACAGGTATTTAGTTTTTTCATAGATTCGGTAAAAACACCCTTTTCAGTTATGCTAGCTGCAACGTTAATTAATCCCATGATACCCATACTGAAACTTACCGACACGGTAGGTACAGCTTTGGATTGGATGGATGAATTTCGGATCGGGCAGCTTGTAGTGGCCGACGCCGGAATATATAAGGGAATTGTGTCAGAAGATATCCTTTCCGATATCGCAGATTCTACGCAGCCAATTTCGAGAATTATTATTCAGCACGAAGATGTTTTCGCGGCCGAAGATCATCATCCGTATGAATTATTAAGGCTCGTAAACGAATTTGCGCTGGATATTATTCCTGTTGTTCATGAAGGTAAAGCCATATCCGGAAGTATTTTGGTCAGAGATCTGGTCGAACGCTTCGTGAGTGAATTGGGTATTCAGGAAAAAGGAGCCGTGCTTGTGTTGAAAATTGCGGAGCGCGATTATTCTTTATCTGAAATAAGCCGGTTGATCGAATCGAATGGGACAAAAGTCTTAAGCAGTTATTATTCTTCAAGCGAGTCCTTGCATCCGGCCGATCAGTCCCTTCTTACTTTAAAATTAAATCGTACGAATATCACACCGGTAATTGCCACATTGGAGCGTTTTGGGTATGATATTGAAGAGGCGCATGCCAACGATCCGATCGAAAGCGTTGATCAGGAGCGGCTTGATATGTTACTTCGCTATCTGGCTACATAATTTTCCCTGAGTAGTACATTGCCAATCGGAATTTTGTCCCGTATCTTTCGGGCAAAACGGATCACATACTTTTTCTTTCATGAAAATAGCAATTCACGGACGCAACTTTAATGAATCTGCCCGCCCGTATATAGAGTCTATGTTCGGTGAGTTGGCTCGTCGCAAGATTGATGTGCAGCTTTCCGCAGCATTCAGATCCTTTTTGGATGAGAAGAATATTCAGCATCGTTCGCATACGGTTTACGGTTGTCCCGATGAGCTTTGCGACGCGCGTCTGGTTGTAAGTATGGGCGGCGACGGAACGTTGCTAGAAACGATTTCTCACGTCGGAAAAAGAAGAATTCCAGTAATTGGTATCAATGTAGGTCGTTTGGGCTTTCTGGCGACAGTTTCTCCCGAGCGTATTTCGGATATGATCGAAGCGCTTGAAAACAATCAATACAAGATTGACGAAAGAACGCTGGTAAAAGTTGAATCGAATATTGATTTATTTGAAGGAAGAAATTTTGGTTTGAATGATTTCACGATCACGAAAACGGATACTGCTTCCATGATCACAGTCCATACTTATTTGAATGATGAATTTCTGAATTCTTATTGGGCAGATGGACTGATCATTTCTACGCCAACCGGTTCGACAGGTTATTCGTTAAGTTGTGGTGGGCCGGTCCTTGTTCCTCATTCCCAGAATTTTATTATTACGCCGGTTAGTCCGCATAATTTAAATGTCCGTCCTTTGGTCGTTGAAGACTCCTCAGTTATCAGACTGGAAGTTAAAAGCCGCAGCAATAATTTTTTGGTTTCCATGGATTCGCGTTCCAGGGTCGTTGATGAGGTTACTGAATTAACCGTGAGTAAAGCGGATTTTACAGCGCGCCTGATTAAAATGAGAGATGACAGTTTTCTGGATACTTTACGCAGTAAATTATCCTGGGGGCTTGATATGAGAAACAGATTATAATCTTCCTGACCAATACAGCATGCAGCTTCTTTTTCATTCCTTCGACCTTGAACTGAAACATACTTTTACCATTGCTCACGATTCACGGGATATACAGTCGACACTTATCGTGGAATTAAGGGATGGAGATTTTCGTGGATTCGGGGAAGCAACTTCAAATCCATATTATGGCGCAACGATTGAAAAAATGATTGCTTCGCTTGAAAGTATTCGTACCATTATCGAATCAGATGAATTGAGTTCTCCCGAAGCTTTATGGGCGAAAGTAAATCCTAATCTGACGGATAATTCTTTTGCGCAATGTGCATTGGATGAGGCAGCTCATGATCTTTTTGCCAAGAAAAAAGGCCAAAAACTGTATGAAAGCTGGGGTTTAGCGATTGATCATAACCCGCTGACAAATTTTACAATTGGTATTGATACCGTTGAGAAAATGGTAGCAAAAATGCAGGAACTTCCCTGGCCGATTTATAAAATAAAGTTAGGTACAGACGACGATCTCAGAATTGTAAGGGAATTAAGATCTCACACCACAGCTACATTCCGCGTCGATGCAAATTGTGCCTGGACGGCTGAGCAGACAATTCGCTTTTCAGGCGAACTAAAAAAACTGGGCGTTGAATTTATTGAGCAACCTCTGGCTGCTGATGATATCGAAGGGATGAAAAAAGTCTTTGCGGAAAGTGTGCTGCCGGTTATTGCCGATGAAAGCTGCATTCTGGAAAACGACGTCATCAAATGTCATGGACTTTTTCACGGAGTCAATATAAAACTTACTAAATGCGGAGGATTAACTTCTGCAAAACGTATGATTGCTGAAGCGAAAAACCTTGGTATGAAATCCATGGTTGGCTGTATGACAGAATCCAGTGTGGGAATTTCGGCCATCGGTCATTTGTTGCCTTTGCTGGATTACGTAGATATGGACGGCTCACTTTTAATTAAAAACGATCCTGCAACGGGTGTTACTTTTGACTACGGAAAGGTAATTTATGCTACGGAAAATGGAACAGGAGCTTTTCTGAAATGAGCATATACCCAACCAGTCATCTTCCTAACCGGAAAGTCTTACTGAATAATGGTAAAGAATATTTCTGGTTTAGCGGGACGGATTATCTTGGAATGGGACATCACGAAGGTTTCCAAAATTTTCTTCACGAAGGAATCTCAACTTACGGAACACATTATGGAAGTTCCAGAAACAATAGTCTGAGACTTAACATTTACGAGGAAGCCGAAACAGCACTCGCAAAATTTTCAGGCGCTCCTACAGCGCTAACAACATCATCAGGCATGTGGGCGGGGCAGTTGCTCATAAAAGAATTGCCAGAAATTATCAGATTAGGGTTCAGATCTGATAATATACACTTTCCAAAAGTCCATTATCACTATGCTCCAAGGGTTCATCCGGCATTATGGGGTGAATCTTATGAAATAAATAATTCAAGTTGGGGAGATTGGGCGGTAAATACGGTCCGGTTAATTCAGGAAAGTAACCACGACGATATTCATATTATTTTATCCGATTCTGTTGGGTCACCTTTTGTTGAGCATTTGGACTTTTCAGTTTTTGATTCCCTTCCTTTCTACCGCCATATTTTTCTGATCGTGGACGATTCGCATGGATTTGGCGTTTTAGGACAAAATGGAAGCGGAATTTACAGAGCATTATCCTCCATTCAACAAGTTAAATTAATTGTTAGCTCGTCCTTAAATAAAGCTTTGGGTGTTCCTGCGGGAGTTATCCTGGGCGATGAGCATGTGATTTCAAGTATTCGGAAAAGTCCGTTTTTTGCAGGAGCGTCTCCGACGACGCCGGCTTATATGTATGCTCTGAAAAAATTACTTGACACAAATGTTTATGCTGTGCAGCATCAGAAATTGCAGGAAAACGTTCGCCACATCGCAATGCATTTAGCTGCTACTAATCTTTTTGTTTATAAAAATGATTATCCAGTGTTTTGCAGCTTTGATAGCAAGCTTTTCGATTTCCTGGAAGCGAATGGAATTCTTGCCTCTTGTTTTTCATATCCCCAGCCAACAGATCCGGCGGTTACGAGATTGGTGATCAGTGCAATTCACCAAAAGGAAGACCTCGACCGGTTGGCCGAGGTCTGTATGAAATTTTAAATTTCTTCTTTCTATTCTTTGCTTAAACCATCGATCTTACAATGGTCCTTGCAATGCTTTTTCTTCACGTAACTTTTCTCTTTCAATTTTAGCGGATACGAAAATACTGATTTCGTAAAGCATCAGCAGAGGAATTGCAACCAGGATCTGGCTGTATATGTCTGGCGATGGCGTGATAACAGCCGCAACGATCAGGATAACGATCATTGCATGTTTACGGTACTCACGCATAAAACCTGGCGTCAGTACACCAACTCTTGAAAGAACAAACACGACAATTGGTAATTGGAAGGCAATACCGCAAGCTAATGTTAAGGTTGCTACGGTTGAAATATAAGAGGAAATGTTGAACTCATTGGCAATGGATTCATCCAGCTTGTAATTCGCCAGGAAGTTGATGGCCAGAGGCGTTACAACGTAGTATCCGAAGAATACTCCTGAGAAAAATAATATAGTTACATAAAATACAGCGCCACGTGCCGATTTTCTTTCAGATGCTTTAAGACCTGGTTTGATAAATCTCCATATTTCCCAAAAGGCATAGGGAAAAGCAAAAATTAAACCTACGATTATAGAAGAAGTTAACCCCATTGTAAACTGGTCACCAACGCCTATACTCTGGATTTTGAAATCGAGCGCTTTGATACATAAGTCGTCATAACCAACAACTTCTGATAATTTACACATCATTTTGTAAGTCCAGAAATCGGGCTTCGCCGGGGCAAGAATTACGTAACGGTAAATTTCTTTAATGTATATGTAAGCAACAATGGCAAAAACTAATATGGATCCTACTGCACGAATAACATGCCATCTTAATTCTTCAAGGTGTCCGATAAACGACATCTCCTGGCCTACTCCATCTTCTTCTTCTTGCTCAAAATCTTGATCTAAGGGCATACAATTTTTAGGGATTGATCACTATATACGGGGAAAATGGCTATTGCGATCTTTTTTGTTAACTAAAAGTCGAAATTACTCAAAAAACCCGTCGGATCATTTCGACGGGTTTCTTTTCATAACGTTATAATCAAAAATTAATCCATGATGAATGGATAATCATTTTCAGCGTAAACATCTGTGTAAGCCTCTGATGCATCCGGGAAATCCGAATCTTCTGCAAACTGAACAGATTCCGCTACGATTTCTTTAACTTTTTTATCAATCGCTTCAAGATCTTCTTCGGTAGCAAGCTTATTATCCAGAATCACAGCTCTGATCTGCTCGATCGGGTCACGGTGTTTGTATTCCTCAACCTCTTCTTTTGAACGGTATTTTTGAGGATCAGACATCGAATGTCCACGGTAACGATACGTACGGAATTCAAGGAAAGTTGGGCCATCACCTTTACGTGCACGTTCTGCGGCACGTGAAACAGCTTCATGGATTGCTTCAACGCTCATACCATCCACTGGTTCCGAAGGAATATCGTAAGCTTCTCCCAATGTATAAAGTTCTGTAACATTGGATGAACGCGCAACGGAAGTTCCCATCGCATAACCATTATTTTCAACAACGAAAATAACAGGCAGTTTCCAGGTCATCGCCATGTTCAGCGCTTCATGGAATGCTCCCTGACGAATCGCTCCGTCTCCAAAGTAGCAGATGCAAAGTTTGCCTGTTTTGTTATATTTTTCAGCAAAGGCAATACCTGCTCCCAAAGGAATTTGTGCACCAACGATACCATGTCCTCCGACAAAACCATTCTCTTTATCGAAAATGTGCATAGAACCACCTTTTCCTTTGGTTGTTCCTGTTTTCTTTCCGTAAAGTTCAGCCATAATCGCTTTTGGATCTGTTCCCAGAGCCAAAGGAATACCGTGGTCACGGTAAGCCGTGATGTATTTGTCTCCTTTTGTCAAGGCAGTGGCAGCTCCTGAGGAGCACGCTTCCTGGCCAATATAAAGGTGACAAAATCCGCGGATTTTCTGCTGTCCGTAAAGCTGGCCAGCTTTTTCTTCAAACCGGCGTTGTAATAACATGTTCTCGAACCAGAACATATAGCGTTCTTTCGAATGCTGTAATTTGGGAGCTGATGCTTTCTTTTTTTCAGTAACGGTGGCCATGTATTTGGTTCTCGTTTATAAAGACAGAACTTTGTCTTAAAGTTAGTGGTTTGAACAAGATCTGTTTTTGCCGGTAACGACGCAAATGATTTGCGAAAATAAGCATAAACTATATAACAAAGAAGTTCATGTGGCTAGAAAAGCTCCATCTTACGTACTTTAAGAGCTATGAAGAGAGAGGTTTTACGTTTGGAGAGCGTGTAAATTGTCTTGTTGGAGAAAACGGAAGTGGTAAAACAAACCTTTTGGACGCTATTTACTTCCTGACACTTACAAAAAGTGCCTTCCATAATCAGGATGCATTAGGCATTCGTCATGCGCAGGATTTTTTTTTACTGGACGGAATTTTTAGCGATTCTGATAAAAATATTCAGATCACATGCAGTTTTCAGCGTGGGCAGCGGAAAGTTTTTATGGCTGACAAGAAAAGTTACGACAGATTAAGTGATCATATCGGCCTCTTCCCGTTGGTTCTGATCGCACCAAACGATACGGATCTGATACGAGATGGAAGTGAAGAACGAAGAAGATTTTTCGATGGTGTACTTGCGCAGGCAACTCCGGAATATTTAAATGATTTTTTGCAGTACAATAAAATATTGACCCAGCGAAATGGTTTGTTAAAACTTTTTGCTGAAAGAAATTATCTGGATGAAGATTTACTTGATACCTACAATGAGCCTCTGATTGTTCTTGCCTTACGGATTTATCAACATCGACGGACGTTCATGGATCGTTTTCTTCCCTTGTTCAGAAAATACTATCAGTTTTTGAGCAGTGGAAAAGAACAGGTCGATGTTTTATATGAAAGTGAAGTCTCATCGGCCGATTTTCCATCTGAATTCCGGAGAAACCGTTCGAAAGATCTTCATGCCCAACGAACGGGAAAAGGGGTGCATAAGGATGAATATGTTTTTGAGATCGATGGAATAACGCTGAAAAAGTTCGGATCGCAGGGACAGCAAAAATCTTTCGTTATAGCCTTGAAACTGGCTCAATTTGAATTACTGAAAATTGAAAAAGAAAAAACACCAATTCTTCTGCTGGATGATATTTTTGATAAGCTCGACGACCGGCGAATTAACAAATTAATCGAATTGATTGATGATGGATTTCTCGGCCAGGTTTTCATAACCGACGCCCGACCGGAACGTTCCCACAAGATTTTAGAAAAAGTACAAGCTGATGTGAAATTTTTCGAAATTGAGAAGTGATTCTTGAACGCAAGGGTAGAGAAGTAGGTGCGAAGTTTCACAGCGTTTTATTTGGGAAAAGGGAATTAAGCGTTTCAGTCGGTGATAAAATATACAGCGAAACTCTGCGCTTAACCCCTTTTTTTCTGCTTCTAACAACTACACATATTTAATATGCAATTCTTTGGCCTGAGCGACAAACTCTTTTACTTTTTGCTCTTCCTCTTTTTTACAGATTAATAACACACCTTCATACTCAGCCACGATAAATCCTTCGAGTCCGTTAATGACAACAAGTTTTTCCTGAGGCGTTTTAATGATACAATCGGTAGTGTTATGTAGAATTAAATTTCCTTCCGTTACATTTTGAAACTCATCTTTTGGCGATACATCATACAAAGATTTCCAGGTCCCGAGATCTGACCAGCCAAAACTGCTCAACACAACATGCACATTATCCGCTTTTTCCATAATACCGTTGTCAATGGAAATACTTCCGCACTGCGAATAGGCTACTTGTATGAATGAGTCTTCGGATTCACGATAATAATGTGGCGTTCCACGTTCAAAAATCTCAGCGATATCGGGCTGATATTCAGTTATTGCCCTTTTGAATGCTTGCGCGTTCCACACAAAAATACCGGCATTCCAAACAAAATCTCCACTGTCTAAAAATTGTTCAGCCAGTTCTAGGTGAGGCTTTTCTGTAAATGACTTTACTTTCTTAACTGTCAGTTTATCAGGTATGTATTGAATGTATCCATATCCGGTATCAGGCCGTGTTGGCTGAATCCCCAGTGTAACGAGAATATCTTCATTTCTTGTAGCCCCTAAGGCAATACGGATAGTATCCTTGAATACTTCTTCCTTTAAAATAATATGATCTGCCGGAGCAACAACGATGTTTGCGTCGGGATTTTGTGATGCAATTTTATAACAGGCATAAGCTATGCAAGGAGCTGTATTTCTACGGTGCGGTTCAAGAAGAATCTGATCATCAGTCAACATCGGTACCTGCTCCCTGATGATTTCTTTATATTCCTGACTACTTACAATATATATATTTTCAGGTGGACAAACCCCGTCAAACCGCTCAACTGTTTGTTGAAGAAGCGTTTTTCCGGTACCAAGTACGTCATGAAATTGTTTTGGAAAATCAGTGCGACTAAAAGGCCAGAAACGTGTCCCAACTCCCCCTGCCATTATTATAACAAATGTATTATGCATTGTAGAAGTGTAAAGTGATAGTTTTTAACGTCCGGTAAAGCTAAGTATAAACAATTCATCTCGCCAACCGTAATGTATTAAGAATTGATTGCTAAACTAGTTTTAAACAAGATAATTTACTTATTCGATTGGAGCGTGTAGAATTAATTTATAGGTTTTATTATATCCCGACACTCAATCTTGTACTTTTTTTAGTCTTCACGGCAAAGAAAGGAAATATTTATTGATAATCGGAGAAAAAATAGAATAAAAGTTATTGAGATATAAATTATTCCTATAACTTGCTATAACAACAAACTAATAACCCACATAGAATTCATGAACAGTATATTTACCAAAAAAGCATCATGCTTTGTTATGATGTGGTTGCTCTGCTGTACACAAGCTTTTTCTCAAACCAGCATTGGAGGAAAAGTAGTTGAGGCCTCGACAAGCGACCCACTGATTGGTGTTAGTATTCAGGTAAAGGGAAAAGTAATCGGTACGATCACCGATGGAAATGGCAACTTTAATCTGATTGTAACGTCTGCCCCGCCCTTTACGCTCGTAGTTTCTTCGGTAGGATTTGAAACGCAGGAAATTGATATTACGGGCGGATTGTCTCATGTTGACGTTAAGTTGGTTGAGCAAGTTGTTCTTGGTAAGGAGCTGATTGTCTCAGCATCACGCGTGGAAGAAAGTGTCATGAAATCTCCCGTTTCTATTGAGAAAATTGATATCCGTACCATTCGTGAAACTCCTCAGGCTTCCTTTTATGATGCTTTACAAAATTTGAAGGGCATCGAGATGAGTACACAGTCGCTGACTTTTAAGTCGGTGAGTACCCGTGGATTTGGTGCCAACGGAAATACTCGTGTGGTTCAGTTGATCGATGGTATGGATAATCAGGCACCCGGTCTCAATTTTGCTGTCGGAAATGTGGCCGGTATTCCGGAGCTGGATGTCGAAAGCGTTGAAATTTTGCCCGGAGCGGCTTCTGCTTTATATGGGCCCAATGCAATTAACGGCATCATCCTCATGAATAGTAAGTCACCATTCACTTTTCAGGGCCTTAGCGCTTATGGAAAAACGGGTGTTATGAGTGCTTCTAACCGCGCGAAGGAAAATACACCCTTTTATGATTTTGGGATACGTTACGCAAAGGCCTTTAATAACCGGCTTGCTTTTAAAGTAAATGCCTCGTACCTGACGGCAAAAGACTGGCAGGCAACGGATTATCGTGACCAGTCGCTGACCAATAATACGACCTTGGAAAACAATTCGAACAACATTCTGAAAAACCCCACGTACGACGGAGTTAACTGGTTTGGCGATGTTGGAGCAAATGTTTACAATGTTTTGTATGCCAATGGTATACCAGGAGATGGATCCAATGGAACTTCTGCTGCCCTTGGTGCAATTTATTCAACGCAAATTCCTCAGGCAGGAAATCTGACACTGCCTCAACTTTTAGGTGCACAAACTCCTCAACAGCAACTTGAAGTTGCCCGGTCAATTTTCGGACAAGTAGTGCCGCAATATTATCTGAACGCACCAGGTTATGCTGAGAATTCTTTAACCAATTATCCAGCGAAAAGCTTGAAGTTGAACGGATCGCTTCATTATCGGTTAAACGATAATGTTGAAGCTATTTTACAGGCAAACTGGGGAAGAGGCTCGGCCGTATATACTGCCGCCGACCGATATAATATACAAAACTTCACAATTGGACAGTATAAGGCGGAGATCAAAGGAAGCAATTTCTTTGTAAGGGCTTACATGACCAGAGAAAATTCAGGAGATGCACATGCGTTAGGTGTTTTGGGAAGTCTGGCAAGTCAGACGTATCTTCAGACGGCACTTGGGATCGGGCTTCCGTCATTTTTGGGAACGGCATTAACGCAGTATGGAGGAGCTTTGCTGCAGGCATACCAGGCCGGATTGGCGGGAGGTTTGGCTCCGGTTCAGGCAATTCAGGCTGCGGCTGCGGCAGCTAACACTTATGCAGGTGCAAACAGTACGCAATGGATGAATAATGCACTTGCACCCGGAATCAATACAGCCAATCAAATGTATCTGCCGGGTGGAACAAAATTCCAGTCGACGCTGGATGATATCAAGACAAAACCAATCCCAGGCGGTGCAAAATTCCTGGATAAATCGAATCTGTATCATGGTGAATTCATGTATAATTTTACCAAACTTATTGATCCTAAAGCGGTGGAGCTGATAGCAGGAGCAAATTATCGTATCTATGATTTAAACTCGGAAGGGACATTATTTGAGACCCAGGACGGAACACCGGCGGGAAAGGAGTTTAATATTAGAGAATACGGTGCTTATGCCCAGGCATCAAAAACATTTGCCGATGTCTTTAAACTGACCGCCTCTGTTCGGTATGACAAGAATATGAATTTCAAGGGGCAATTCAGTCCACGGATTTCCGGGGTTTATACCGTTGCGAAGGACCATAACTTCCGGGCTTCTTTCCAGCGCGGTTTCCGAATTCCTACAACACAAAACCAGTATATCAATTTGCTGACGCCCAGCGTTCGCCTAGTCGGAGGATTGCCATTATTCCGTCAAAAATACAATATGGAAACTAATGCGGTTTTTGAGCAAACGGCCATCACGCAGCAATCTTTGACGGACGGAAGTTTGAAACCCTATAAATTTCGCGAATGGCAGCCAGAACGTGTCGAAACGTATGAGGTTGGTTACAAAGGTGTTGTAGCAAACAAACTATACATCGATGCATTCTATTACTATAACCGATTTATCACTTTTGATGGTGTAACGGTTCTTTTGCAGAGAAAAGATCCAAACGGCCCGATCACAGATTTGCTGGATCCGTCTAAAAGAAATACATACAGTATGCCGGTTAACTCAGCCCAAACCGTGAAAAATTCAGGTTGGGGAGTTGGCATGGATTATGTGTTGGGCAAGGGTTATATTTTCAATGGAAATCTTACCAGCAATATTTTAAATAACAATGCCGAACTGGAAAGAAATGACCCTTCGTTTGTTACATTTTTCAACTCTCCGAAATACCGCTTTAATCTTGGCTTCTCAAACCGTGATATCAAAAGAAGCGGCTGGGGATTTGGAGTAACTTTCCGTCATCAGACAAGTATGGTCTGGCAGGCGACTGTGGCCAGTATAGCCGCAAATGTTCAGCAAAAAACTGTTATTCCGGCTTATTCAACTTTGGATGCGCAGATCAGCAGAAAAATTTCTTCCATTAAATCCATCGTAAAACTGGGCGGAACAAATCTTACCGGAAAGCTTTACACAACAGGTTGGGCGAATCCCTCCGTTGGAGCGATGTATTATGTTTCGATTACTTTTGATGAATTGCTGAATTGATTAATCTGTAATCGGTAGTCAGCTATCGGCATTCGGAAAAATGTCGATAGCTGAAAATTTGTTCAGTCTGGCATCTGACAGCCGATCGCCGACAGCTGAGGTTAATTTTATTTAGACCCATACGCTAGGTCGCCTGCATCGCCCAAACCTGGAACGATATAATACTGTTCATTCAAGCGTTCGTCCAGTGCGCCAACCCATAATCTGCATTGTGGAACACGTTTTTGAAGGAAATCAACTCCTTCCGGACTTGCAATTATAGAGGCAATATGGGTTTGGGCAGGTATTCCGAAACGTAAAAGTGCATGGTAAACTTTTTCCAGCGACCGGCCGGTAGCGAGCATCGGATCGATGAGTATCAATGTTTTACCGCTTAGGTCCGGACTTGTGATGTAGTCCATTTCTACTTCAAATTCGTCATCTTTGAGGTTATGTCCGCGGTATGCGCCGACAAATGCATTATCCGCCTGATCAAATATGTTAAGAAAACCCTGGTGAAGAGGCAATCCGGCGCGCAAAATAGTAGCCAGAACGATCGGTTGAAGCAGAGATCTGGATGGAGCTTTTCCAAGCGGGGTTTCTACGGATTCTGACCGGTAAGTAAGAGATTTTGAAATTTCATAAGCAAGTATCTCTCCAACACGTTCAATGTTGCGGCGAAATCTCATTCGGTCTTTCTGACAGTCAACATCGCGTAATTCTGCAATGAAATGATCGACAATAGAAGGCTTCTGGGAAAGTAAAAACATAACTTTGATCGGATTTTAACCTATTCGATATAAGATATTACAATTTGATTGACGAAATTTGACACTTTCGATCCAATTACTTGGCACAAAAGCCAATTTTACCTGCATAATAGAATCTATTATCTATGAACCAACGCTTCGACAAGTTCTTAATATATGTTTTTTTTATACTAATTACGTCATCCTATGCTCAGGCACAGAGTAGTTTTGTTCCAATAAATGACGATTATTACCACCTTATCGACCGGTTAGAAATCAAACGGGGAAAGTTTTCCGAGGGATTTCATTCAAATGTAAAACCATTTGAGAGAAAGGCAATCGTTCAGCTGACGGATTCTATATTAAAAGAAGGAAATGTATCCCTCACGGAGCGTGATTGGGAAACAATTGACTATCTGCGGGAGGATAGCTGGGAATTTACAAATGGTTTTGCAGCAACGGATTCGGCAAGGTATGCCAGACTTTCCCGCCTGGATCCGGGAAATAAATTTAAAGTATTCAAAGGAAGAAAAGCTAACGGACAACGAAAATTCTGGCAGCATCCTGCGGATTTTTATAGTTACCACGACAAAGATTTTGATCTGCACTTAAATTTTACAACCAACAATTTTGTCGGAAGCGACAACAATATAAATTCCCCGCTCTGGCTGACAGGCCGTGGTATCGAAATCCGGGGGATGATCAACGAAAAGCTTGGGTTTTACACGTTTGTCGGAGACAATCAAGGCGTCTTTCCAAAGTACGTTACGGATTATACCGGAAGATATAATTTCCCGGGAGAAGGTCTTGCCAAAAAAATTCAGAATGAAAAAGGAGTTGACTTTCTATCGGCACGTGGTTATATCACATTTCGTCCACTGAAAAGTGTCAACGTAAAATTTGGGCAGGATGTTAATGTCTTTGGAAGTGGTTATCGTTCGTTGTTGCTTTCAGACAATAGCAGTCCTTATTTATTTCTTCGAATTGATACCCAACTTGGCCGTTTTAAATATACTAACTTGTGGACTAGCATGGTCAACGAGCAGGAGAGCAAAGGCCTTCTGCGTTCTAAAAAATTCGCGGCTATTCACCATTTAAGTATCAATCTAACAGATAAAATCAATGTTGGTGTCTTTGAAGCGGAAGTTTTTAGCCGCGACTCGACCAGCGGCGGTTATGATCTGAATTATCTTAACCCGATTATTTTTTACCGCTACGTCGAATCCTATATCGGAAGTGAGGACAATGCATTGCTTGGTTTTGATTTCAAATGGCTTGTTGGTAAAAAGGCTTCCATTTACAGCCAGTTCGTTTTGGACGAGTTTTTAACAAAACATATGTTTAATGGCGATGGCTCGTGGACGAATAAATATAGTTTCCAGTTGGGGGGAAAAGTGGTTGATACCTTTGGAATTCCTAATCTTGATTTGCAGTTGGAAACCAATATCGTGCGACCGTTTACCTATTCTCACAAAGACGGAGGTCGGAACTATGTGCATTATAATCAATCACTTGCACATCCTCTCGGTGCAAATTTCAAAGAATACATTGGTATTTTAAGATACAAGGTAACGCCGCGACTATCGATTTACGGAACACAAACTTTTACGGAACAAGGGTTAGATCCAACCGGCGCTTTTACAAATTATGGTGCGAATATCCTTCTGGATTACGATACGAGAACGGGCGTGAATCCTGCGGATAATGATTACGGGCATAAGACCGGACAAGGAATTTCTACAAAAACTTCCTTCACAGACTTACGTTTGACCTATTCGCTGGCTCATAATTTATTTCTTGACGGCCGCTGTTTAATCCGGAACACAAAATCTGCGGATGTGAACGTAGCTCAAAAAACAAATGTTTTTTCATTTGCCATCCGTTATAACATGGCATACCGAAATCAGACCTTCTGATTTTTGTGACTTTATCCTTAAAAAAACGTATTCAAAAAGTATTTATGGAAATAAATATTTTCAGTTTTGATTTTATTTAAATCCTAATACAGATCATTCTCAATATGGAAACCAACCCACACGTATTACGCGATTTAATTCATCTGGCGTTACTTGAAGACATAGGAGACGGAGATCATTCATCATTATCAAGTGTGCCGGCCACTGCCATGAAAAAGGCACGTCTATTAGTAAAGCAGGAAGGTATTCTGGCTGGTGTGGAGGTGGCGCTTGTGATTTTGGAAGAAACTGCGGAGTTATACAACCATCCAAAAGCAAAAGTTGAAGTTTTTATTAAGGATGGAGCGCGTATCAAAGTTGGAGATATTGTTTTGACGATCGAGGCAAGTGCTCAGTTGATCTTAAAAGCGGAGCGACTTTTATTGAACATCATGCAGCGAATGAGCGGTATAGCGACCTATGCGCGTGAGATGGTTGATATCATCGGCGAGCTTCCGGTGAAATTACTCGATACGCGTAAAACGACACCAAACTTTCGTCTGTTTGAAAAAATGGCGACAGCGATTGGCGGAGCGGTTAATCACCGGATGGGTCTCTACGATATGATCATGCTGAAAGATAATCATGTTGATTATGCAGGAGGAATTGAAGCTGCGATTACGAACGCAAGAAATTATCTTAAAGAGAGCGGTAAAAATTTAAGGATTGAAATAGAAACGCGTAATCTGGCGGAAGTGGATGAAGTGTTACGCGTTGGCCAGGTAGATATTATAATGCTTGATAATTTTTCGCTCGCCGATATGCGCGAAGCGGTTAAGCGGATTAACGGACGTTTTGAAACGGAAGCTTCCGGAAACATTACTGAAAAAACATTGCGCGCGGTCGCAGAAACGGGAGTTGATTCCATTTCAAGCGGCGCATTAACTCACCAGATACAAAGTCTGGATTTAAGTTTAAAAGCTTTTTGACCTTAACCCAAATCCATTAGCGATGAGGAATGATTACCGGAAATCGCACATGAAAGCTTTATACAGGCATTCGTGTGCGATTTTTCGGTTATATGTTATAACACTTTTTAGCATATTTATTTCTCTCCAGAAACTTGTTGCCCAGGATCCTCCACGTCCGGAAATTGATATCAATCAGTTCATCCAGGATCTGATCCCGATTGCTTCGGAGGATCATAGTAATGAAGGTTTGTTTGAAACGTTATTTCAACTTTACACCAACCCACTCGATCTGAACGTCGTGACAACCGACGAACTGGCTTCAACAATGCTCTTGTCTGAAATTCAGATTAACTCCTTTTTTGAATACCGTAAAAAATTAGGTCCGTTCATTTCGCTTTACGAATTGCAGGCCGTGCCGGATTTTGATCTAATAACGATAAGAAAAATAATACCTTTTATCATAGTCAGGCCGAAAGCCTTGCCCCTAAAACAATCTTTTCAAAATCCCACACAACATTTTCTATTGATCCGTTCCGGGCGAATTTTGGAACAGCAGAAGGGATTTTCAGAAATAGATACTTCGAGCCGTTCCGCTTCCCGTTATGCCGGGAAGCCTTTGTATGGAAATATCCGTTATCGTTACGCCCGTGCCGGACAATATAGTTTTGGCTTTACAATGGAAAATGATGCCGGCGAAGCGTTAACCTGGAAACCCGGAAGACAAATTTTCGGTGCCGATTTTACATCTTTTCATGCCCAAATCATGAACCGCGGGAAAATCAAAAATCTCGTTATTGGTGATTTTCAAATGCAGGCGGGACAAGGCCTGATCCTGTCGGGTGGTTTCTCATTGGGTAAGGGTTCGGAAGTGATCAGGACCACATACAGAAGTACAATTGGTCTGCGTCCTTTCACCTCTGTTTTGGAAGCGGGCTTTTTTCGGGGAGTTGCCGCAACCTATGCTGTTCGCAAGCAGGTGGATGTGACTTTGTTTTATTCCAATACCAAAAGGGATGGAAGTGTTGAAAACAATGCGGCAATCCAGGATGAGTTAACTGTTTCAACTTTGCAGATTTCCGGGTATCACCGGACAACAACGGAGCGTGCCAATCATGGGGCTGTCGGAGAACAAAATATTGGATTTCATGCGCTTTATAGGTTGCGTTCGCAGCGTGGACAAATTGGGATTACGGCTTTAAATACATTTTACAGCGCCACATTACAAAAAAAGGATGAACTCTATAACAAGTTTGAATTTCAGGGAAATCAGAATATAGTTGCCGGAGTTCATGGAGATTATCGCTGGCAGAATATGCACTTTTTTGGAGAAGGTGCGCGATCAAAAAGTGGTGGGGTGGGAGGTGTCGCCGGTTTTATCACCGGACTCGGAAAAACGGTTGATTTCACTTTGTTGTTTAGACATTATGATCGAAATTTTCATTCCTTATATGGCGGATCGATCAGCGAAGCAACGCGGCCGATTAATGAAACCGGTGCTTATTGGGGACTGCGTTATTCGCCGAACCGACGCTGGCAATTCAGCGGATTTTATGACCGGTTTCATTTTCCCTGGCTTAAATATCAAATCAATACGCCATCCGGCGGTCATGATTATTTTCTTCATGCATTATGGAAACCTAGTAAGAAGTTGAATGTGTACGCTGTTTTTCATGAAAAACATAAGGCGCATAATGAGCAGGATTCAAAATTTCCAATACCACAGGTTTTGGAAACAATTCACCGGACGGCGATATTAAATTTTGAATATGAGGTTCCGTTAAAATTTTCTGTCCGAACACGTATGCAAGGCGGTGATTTTTGGTATGAGGGAAAACCAAAATCCTCCGGTTTTACCCTTGTTCAGGATTTGAATTACCGTCTTTCAAAACTGGAAATCAGTGCACGGATTGCTTTTTTTAAAACTGATAATTACGATAGTCGGCAATATATTTATGAAAAAGATATGTTGTACGCTTTTTCGCTGCCCGCTTATTATGACCAAGGAACGCGCCATTATCTGATGCTTCGTTATCCCCTATCGCAGAAAATGAAGCTGTGGGTTCGTTGGGCGCAGACCAGGTATGTAAAGCTGGATGAAATCAGCTCCGGCCTCAATGAGATTGAGGGTAAAAAACGAAGTGAAGTAAAAGCGCAGGTCATGTATCAGTTTTGAATCGTTACTTTTGCAGACATTTTCGTTTTATCATTACAATGTTCAGGTTAAAATGGGAAAAATTCTTGTGAAACCTCAATCGCGTACCGCTTCGAAATCACTTCATCATGTCTATAACAAAAGAACAGGCTTTAAAACAATTTTATGGTTACGATTCTTTCCGTCCGCAGCAGGCAGAAATAATTGATACAGTCATGGCCGGAAATGATTGTCTGGTTTTGATGCCCACAGGTGGAGGAAAATCGGTTTGCTTTCAAATTCCGGCGATTTTAAATGATGGTCTTACTGTTGTGATTTCCCCCCTGATCGCGTTAATGAAAGATCAGGTGGAAGCGCTTCGGGGAAATGGTATAAATGCTGCTTACTTGAATTCTTCGCTTTCGTCAGCAGAACAGGATCAGGTCATGTGGCAGCTGAAAATCGGCGAATTAAAATTACTGTATATCGCTCCGGAGCGACTGTTTTCCGGAAACACTTTTGAATTTTTAAGAGAGTGGAATGTTTCTCTTTTCGCTATTGATGAGTCACATTGTATTTCCTCCTGGGGACATGATTTTCGTCCGGAATACAGGCAGTTAAATGCATTGAAAAAATATTTTCCTCATGTTCCGGTTATTGCTCTGACGGCCACCGCGGATCGTTTAACGCGGAAAGATATATTAAAACAAATTGGAATTGAAGATGCGCAAACATTTGTTGCCAGTTTTGACCGGCCAAATTTAAGTTTAAATGTTTTGCCCGGAAGAGGCAGGATACAGCAGATTCAAAGTTTTTTGAATAAGCATAACGGACAGCCCGGAATTATTTATTGTCTGAGCCGAAAAGGTACTGAAACGGTAACAGCGAGCTTACAAAAAGCGGGTTTTCAGGCGGAATATTATCACGCAGGACTGCCATCGGATAAAAGATCAAAAGTTCAGGAGCAGTTTCTGAAAGATGATATCCAGATTATCGTTGCGACGATTGCTTTCGGAATGGGTATTGATAAATCCAATGTTCGTTGGGTTATTCATTATAATCTGCCGTCCAACGTAGAAAGTTTTTATCAGGAGATAGGTCGTGCCGGTCGCGACGGATCTTCTTCGGATACCGTGCTTTTTTACAGTTACATGGATATTATTACCCGCCAGGAAATGATCACGAATTCGGATCAGTCGGAAGAGCAGAAGGAATTGCTGAACGCAAAACTGAACCGGATGAAGCAATACGCCGAAGCGGACATTTGCCGGAGGAGGATTTTGTTAAGTTATTTCAATGAAGCAGTCGATCAGGATTGCGGAAATTGTGATGTATGCAGAAATCCAAGATCCCGATTTGATGCAACAGTTATTGCCCAAAAAGCACTTTCAGGTATTGCCCGGACGAAAGAAAAAGTGGCAATGGGTATGCTTATCGATATTTTACGAGGAAGTAAAAACCGAAATATTTTACAACATGGTTATGATAAACTTCCAACTTTCGGAGTCGGGCATGACTTACGCGGCGAAGAATGGGCTGAATATATCAGTCAGTTATTGAATTCAGGCATGATGGATATTGCTTATGATGAGGCGCACTCTTTCAAGTTAAATCCTGCGAGCAACCAGGTTTTGTATGGAAAAAGAAGAGTTGAATTGGTGAAATTCATTCCATTATCCGAAAGGAAATCCAAAGAAGAAGCAAAGCTTCCAAAAGAAAAGCCCAAGCAGGAAATTATCAGAGATGCACTTTTTGAGCGTCTGCGTGTGCTTCGGAAGCAAATTGCAGATCGAATGGGCGTTCCTCCTTATGTGGTATTTACGGATTCGACATTATCTGAAATGGCGCAAAAACGCCCAATTTCAGAAGCTCAGATGAAAGCGATCTCTGGAATTGGAACCGAACGCTACCGAAATTACGGAGATACTTTTATCAAGGAAATTGTCACTTTCGCGAAAGAAAATGCACAGCCCGGAACGCGGATTGCGAAGGGAATGACCTATATAGAAACTTGGGATCTGTTTAAAGCAGGTTATTCATTGAAGGTAATTGCTGAAAAACGCGACCTTAACCCGGTGACGATTATTTCTCATTTGGTAAAATTGAAAGAAGATGGGCACGAGATCAATTTGAGAGCTTTGATCGACCGCAATGTTTACGGCATCATCGTAAAAGCTGCCGAGGAATTAAGCATTCGCCGAGATGAGCCTTTGAAGCCTCTATTTGAATCGCTGAATGAAAAATATGATTACGGACAGATAAAACTTGCTTTGGCAATTTTAGAGGAGGAGCGGGGGAATTAATTTCCTCCAACCTTCTGGTACACCGGACATCCTGCACTATGCGCGCCAGGCAAATACCCGGTGCTCATTAAAAATTCATTCACGATTTCGCCACCAACGAATTTAAAATTCTTTTTAAATAATTTCAGCCAGTCGGATAGGGGCAGAGGATGATGTGCGTCAAGCCAATTTTTAAAAGAACCATATTCTTTTTTTAGCTCTACAATTTTTTGTGCGTTAACAATAGCGGCGTTTATTTTTAATCGGTTTCGTATGATTCCCGGGTTTTGCAATAATCTTTCTCTGTCTTCTTCGGTATATGTTGCGACTTTCCCGATAGAAAAATCGCTGTAAGCTTTTCGAAAACTATCCTGCTTTCTCAGCATCAAAGTCCAGCTCAAACCTGCCTGATTTATTTCAAGAATTAATCTTCCAAAAAGCTCGTCGTCATCATCGATCTGAAATCCATATTGATGATCGTGATACTGTTTGTGGAGTAAATAATCCGCTGATTGGGAAGAATTATTGTTTACGTAATCGCAGTAGGACATAGAATATTAGTGCTGGGTTATGCCAATTTGAATTTCAGTAATGTTGGCCTCAGGGTTTTGAAAATCCATATTTAAATAAATCTCACGATTTTCCCCACTCATAGTCAGTCCGCCGGAAAGTATCGTTGGGATTACAGATCCATATGTTTCTCCCAACTTGCTCCAATCGCCCATATGCTGTTCAGAAACACATTGAAATGGCAAAAAACTTTTCAGCTTATAATCAGAATCTGTCAGATTTTTATCTTTAAAAGATACCGGCAACGCAATTGTCAAAGTAAAAACGGTTTCGGGATTTCCATCCATTCCTTCATAAACCCAATAAATCGGTCCCGTTATTTCCAGATCATTTTGAACAGCGGTCTGATACATTTTATGAGCTACTACGCGAACAAATTCTCCAATTTCCGAAAGTTTTGTTTTCGTTTCAAAACACAAAACCTGCATCGGATGTACCTTCTTCAGTTCCATAAGAGTTTATTTTGTTAGTTTTTCAGCAAAATAAACAGCCTCTACTGACAACCCTATGTCAGTGGAAATTCAAAAATGGAAATTTTTTTAATGCTTTTTATTTTTTTCGGATTCGGCGAACTGTTTGTTTGAGCCATGGATAGCTGATATAAACCACTTTGGTTGCGGCAATACCAATTCCGGCACCCATCAAAACATCTGCAAGCCAGTGTTTGTTTTTCATAATTCGCATCGCACCCACGCTTGTCGCCGCAGTATAACCGCCTACACTATACCAAACGCTCCGATGCCCATATTCTTCGTGAAGGATCGTTGCGCTAGTGAAGGCGTTGCTGGTATGCCCAGAAGGAAAAGAGTGATTATCCTCACCATTCGGGCGCGGATACTGAGAAATCATTTTTAAGCTTCCCGTTACACCTTGTGCAACGAGATTGGAAAGAAGAGCAAGAATGAGCTGATCACCAAAAGAATGTTTTCCCTTTACACCGGAAGCGCCCAGACTTAAACTTACAACGGCAGGTAAATAATGAAGATAGTTGTCAAAATTTCTGGTGCTGAAATCAGGATATCTGCTGACGACGTGCGATTGAAGATGTCTGCTGATCGACCCCTGTGTAACGAACGCGGCCAACGCGAGAGAAACAGGAGCTACGGCTTCAATCGGGCGAACTTGCCATAGTTTTTCTTCCTTCTTCCGGACCAGAGAATCGTGGTATACAGAATCAATTTCCTGTGCTGAAACATGAATTGAAAATAAACCCTGACAGATAAAAGTTACAAGGAAAATGTAACGCGTAAACTGTTTTTTCATAATAGAGTTTTTAAAGAAATAAGATTGCGGCCTGAACCGCAATCTTTATTTGAGGGATTGGCTATAAAATAGATTCCCTTACACGTACTAATTTTTCCAATAATCCTTCCAGCTGATCTAATGGAAGCATATTAGCGCCATCTGATTTTGCTTCCGCCGGATTGAAATGTGTTTCAATAAATAAGCCGTCTGCGCCAACTGCGATGGCTGCCTTTGCGATCGTCTCGATTAACTTCGGCTTCCCGCCTGTGACGCCGGATTCCTGATTAGGTTGTTGTAATGAATGTGTGCAATCCATGATTACCGGAACATCAAAGGCCCGCATGGCAGGTAAATTACGATAATCGACTATTAATTCGCCATAACCGAAACTATTACCGCGATCGGTTAATAAAACCTGGCAATCCGGATTCGTGTCATTTATTTTTTCAACCGCAAACTTCATCGAAGCACCGGAAAGGAATTGCCCCTTTTTGACATTGACTGCTTTTCCGGTACGCGCAGCCGCTGCAATTAATTCCGTTTGCCGACACAAAAAAGCAGGGATCTGCAAAACGTCCACATATTCGGCGGCAAAAGCAGCTTCAGGCGATTCATGAATATCAGTCACGGTCGGAATGCCAAAAGTCTGGCTGATTTCCTGCAAGATTTTCAATGCTTTTTCATCGCCGATTCCGGTAAAAGAATCCACTTTTGTGCGATTGGCCTTACGGTATGAGCCTTTGAAAATATAAGGGATTTTAAATCTGTCTGTCAGAATTACAATATGTTCCGCAATACGCAATGCCATATCTCTTCCCTCTATTGCACAAGGGCCAGCCATCAGGAAAAACTGAGGAGAATCAGTGTTTTTTAGTTTTGGAATTGACAACATAATACTAATAATCAAAAATTAATAAAGTTCTGTAAAGGTAAGGTTATCTGCAATCTTCTCTATGTGATTCGTTGTATTCGTGGAACTTATCTGGTTAAGCATTTGATATTCTGTTTCTTTTATTTCACTGCCTTTGGGGATAGTATTATTGCACGTATTAAAAAAATGTTGACAAAGTGAAGTAGAATATCTTTCTTTGTTGCGATTTTAACCAAAAAGTGTTTACAAAATGTCAGCAATTGCAGAAAGAGTTAAGCAAATTATCGTCGAGAAACTCGGCGTAGAAGAGTCGGAGGTAACGCCAGAAGCAAACTTCCAGAACGACTTGGGAGCGGACTCTCTAGATACCGTTGAATTGATTATGGAATTTGAGAAAGAATTCAATCTTTCTATTCCTGATGATCAAGCCGAGAACATTGGTACAGTTGGTCAGGCTGTTGCATATCTGGAAGAAAACGTAAAATAGTTTTACGCTTTCCAGTATCATCTTCTTTTTCTGTCCCTATTTTATGAGTTTTAAGCGAGTTGTAATTACCGGTATGGGCGCATTGACGCCTATTGGAAATGATGTTGCCACCTATTGGAAAAATTTAGTTGCGGGCGTCAGCGGTGCTGCGCCTATAACAAGGTTTGATGCCGAACGGTTTCGAACCCGTTTTGCCTGTGAGGTAAAAGGGCTGGACATACATGATTACATTCCGCGTCAGGAAGCTCGTAAAATGGATCCATTTACCCAGTATGCCGTAATTGCAACTGACGAAGCAATGAAGGACGCCGGCTTTGACGCAGATACACTTGATCTCGACAAAGCCGGTGTAATTTGGGGTTCTGGAATCGGTGGTTTGAAAACATTTGAGGATGAAGTTCTGAACTTCTCAGATGGTGGAAGAAATCCACGTTTCAATCCGTTCTTTATTCCAAAAATGATTGCTGATAGTGCGTCGGGAGTTCTATCCATCCGCTACGGTTTTCGTGGACCTACTTTCATTACTGTTTCTGCATGTGCTTCTGCAACCAACGCTTTGATCGATGCTTACAATTATATCCGTCTGGGTATGATGAATGTATGTATCTCAGGAGGTTCGGAGGCAGCGATTACTAATGCGGGTGTGGGTGGATTTAATGCTTTGAAAGCATTGTCAGAAAATAACGATTCACCTGAGACGGCGTCACGTCCTTATGATAAGGACAGAGACGGATTTGTTTTGGGAGAAGGGGGTGCAGCATTGATTCTTGAAGAGTACGAGCACGCCAAAGCTCGCGGCGCTAAAATTTATGCCGAAATGATTGGCGGAGGTATGTCATCTGATGCATACCACATTACTGCCCCGCATCCGGAAGGACGTGGTGCGTACATGGTAATGAAAAATACGCTTGAAAATGCAGGGTTGAAGCCTGAGGATATTGACTACATCAATACACATGGTACCTCTACGCCAATTGGTGATCCGCAGGAAATAAAAGCGATCGAGAAGTTCTTCGGCGAGCATGCTTACAATTTGAACATCAGTTCTACGAAATCCATGACCGGGCACTTGCTTGGTGGTGCAGGGGCGATCGAAGCTGCGGCATGTATTATGGCAATTCAAGATCAGATTGTTCCGCCAACGATCAACCACTTTACGGATGATCCGGAAATTAATCCACGGTTGAACCTAACTTTCAATACAGCACAAAAACGCAAGGTCGATATAGCCCTAAGTAATACTTTTGGTTTTGGCGGTCATAATGCTTCCGTCATTTTCAAAAGGTTCGAGGGATAATTAACTTATTGATTTTGGCAAAACGAATTCTTTTACCGATCCTCGCCCTATTCAGAACCGGAAGTCCTGAGGATAAGAAATTTAAGGAATCTATTGCGCATGTAATTGGTGACCGCCCATCCAATCTGGGTGTATATCAATTGGCATTTCGCCATACATCTGCGTCCCGTGAAACAGCGATCAAAGGTTTTCGTGAATCAAACGAAAGGCTTGAATATCTGGGCGACGCGGTGCTGGGGATGGTTGTTGCTGAATTTTTATTTACCAAATATCCTTATAAAGACGAAGGATTCCTTACCGAGATACGTTCACGGATCGTGAATCGTGAATCGCTTAACCAGATTTCCCGCAAGTTAGGTTTAGACAGACTTATCGAATACGATGGAAACCGTCGCGGTATGTCGCCAAGATCCTCGATGTATGGAGATGCACTGGAAGCATTTGTCGGTGCAATTTATCTGGATAAAGGATTTCGTTTCACGAGGAAATTTATCATCAGCAAACTGCTGACACACTACGATCTGGACGATATTATCCAGAACAATATCAACTTCAAAAGCCTTATTATCGAATGGGCGCAACGGGAAGGTAAGGAAATCCGCTTCGAAATTCTTGAAGAACGAGGAACCCGCCATCATCGTGAATTTATCTCCCAGATTTTAGTCAACGACGCACCCTTCGCCGTAGGTAATGGTTTTACCAAAAAGAAAGCGGAACAATCTGCATCAGAAAGAGCTTGTGAGCAATTGGAATTAAAGTAGATTTTATATCTACATTCGTCCCCGGATTTTTTGATCCCAGCCAATTCTTGGTTACCTGCAATTGAAATAACTTTATTTCAATTTATACCTACTACTTTCTATTTCTTTCTTATAATCCCGGTCTTCAATTTTGCCTGCATATTCAGGTAAATATCTGATTACGGAGTTACGCCTTTCAATAATAAATGACATTTATAACTCTAAAATAGCTTTGAAGTATGCCAAAATGGCGCTATTTTATTCATTTAGTAAAATTTAATGTCATTTTGTCTTGTTTTTTTGTGTGATTTTAAATCGGTACGGAAGTTTTAAAATACTTAACATACCGCAATGGTACTAAACTTAAAATCACAAAAATTAAAACCTAATAGAAATGAGCACATTAGTAAAAACCCACTTCGCGAATCCTAAATTATATAACGGATTTTTTGGTAAAGAAGCTTTAAATGAATTTTTTGCTCCGGCTTATGCAGGAAGTGTTCCGGCAGTGAATGTTGTCGAAAGTAAGGAGGGATTTAGAATAGAAGTTGCTGCTCCTGGTTTGCAGAAATCTGATTTCAAACTGAACCTTGAAAAAAATCAGTTAACTATTTCAGCCCAGAAGGAACAAAAAGAAGAAGAAACAACAGAAAAATATTCCCGCAGAGAATTTAAATACAGTTCTTTTTCCAGGTCGTTCAATTTGCCAAATTCGGTAGATGGTGAGAAGATCGCTGCAAGTTATGCCGATGGTATTCTTAGTATTGAACTTCCTAAACGCGAGGAAGCGAAAGAAAAGCCATTGCGTGAAATCGAAATTGCTTAAAATTTAATTTTGAAAAAGGCGTTATTTGTCATAAATAACGCCTTTTTTGATATGTAGGCCATAATAATTCGTGACAAAGATGTTTTAGTGAATTTTCAGATTCATACCTTTGTTAAAATATGTTAAATGGTCATACGGAGGGAATAAATTCTAAGTGAGTTTACGTTATTCAATCAATAAAATTATAACCCCAACAGATGGATATGAAAACAAACTGGAAAGCTCTGGTTTTGGTTGGGCTGCTTTCGAGCGCAACGACCCTGGCAGGCTTCAAACTTTTAAGTTCAGATAGTGAGAGAGATGTAATTTTCAAGGAGTCTCCCGCAGAATCACTGGCACGATTTACGTCGAGCGGTGCGCCTGCTGGCTCTCCCGGTGATTTTGTATATGCTGCGGAAGCGACAACGCCAACCGTTGTGCATATTAAGTCGACAATGACAAGGACTTCGCGTGGAGGCCAGGGGGATATTCCGGATATTTTCCGGGACTTTTTTGGAGATGATTTTGGTGGCGGTTCTCGTGGACCTCAATCTTCTGAAGCATCGGGTTCTGGTGTTATTATTTCTCCTGACGGATATATTGTAACAAATAATCACGTTGTGGAAGGCGCTCAGGAGCTGGAAGTTACACTTTCAAATAAAAGCAAACTTCGTGCGAAAGTTATTGGTACTGACCCTTCAACTGATATTGCGGTAATTAAGGTAGAAACAAAAAATCTGCCTGCCGTAACTTTTGGAAACTCGGATGCAGTGAAAGTAGGCGAATGGGTGGTTGCGGTTGGTAACCCTTTTAATCTGGAATCAACCGTTACAGCTGGTATTATCAGTGCAAAAGGCCGTGGTTTAGGAATTATCGGACAGTCTCAAAATCGTCGTTACGGAAATGCCAAGCCAACAGCGGCAACTGTGGGTGATTCGCCTCTTGAATCATTTATTCAAACAGATGCTGTCGTGAACCCGGGGAATAGTGGCGGGGCTTTGGTGAATTTGAAAGGAGAGTTGATCGGTATTAATACAGCGATTGCAAGTCCTACCGGAAGTTTTGCAGGTTATGCATTTGCAGTTCCATCCAGTATCGTGAAGAAAGTTTCCGGTGATTTGATCAAATTTGGAAATGTTCAGCGTGGATATCTAGGTATCTCACTGGATGAGTTGGATAGCCGTAAAGCAGAAGAGTATGGTGTGAAAGTAAACGATGGGGTTTACGTTCGTGACTTTACTGAAAATAGTGCAGCAAAAGCGGGTGGTATTACCAAAGGGGACGTAATTGTTAAAGTGGATGGATTGAACACACATTCAATTCCTGAACTGCAACAATCCATTGGGCTTCACAAGCCTGGCGATAAAGTAGTTGTGACTGTAAACCGTAACGGTACTGAAAAAGATCTTAACGTTACTTTGCGTAACCGTACAGGTGGTTCCGACGTGATCAAACGTGATGAGTCCGCTGCTGTGATGACAACGCTGGGTGCTCAGTTTGGTAACCTTACAGACCAGGAAAAACAACGTCTTACTCGTTATAAAGTGGACGGCGGTGTGAAAGTTCTTTCTATTGACGGAGGAAAATTAGCGAGAACGGGTGTTGAAGAAGGTTTCATCATTACGAAAGTGAATGGCAAACCAGTTAAATCAGTGAAAGAACTGGAAGCTTCACTTGCCGGAAAATCGGAATCAATGGTTCAATTTGAAGGTTTGTATGCCGATGCGCCGTATGATGTTTATTCGTTCGGATTCAGAATGTAAGTAAAACCAACTGATAGCTTTTGACTGTCAGATGAATATAAATATACAAAAAAGGTCCTGGAATTAATTCCAGGACCTTTTTTGTATATTATGTTTGAAAATTATTAAAGCATAAATTTCAATCTAACCACTTCTTTCTCGCTTAGAAAACGCCATTTGCCTCTTGGCAGATCTTTCTTGTCTAATCCGGCGAAAACCGTACGATCCAGTTTTTGTACTTCATAACCAAGGTGTTCGAACATACGACGCACGATGCGGTTTTTCCCGCTGTGAATTTCCAGTCCCACTACCATAGCATCTGGCGTAACAATTCCTACTTCGTCAGGTTTTACAAATCCATCTTCCAATTCCAAACCAGCCTGAAGCAATTCGAAATCTTCTGTTGTCATTGGTTTGTCAAGTTCGGCCTGATAAATTTTCTTAATACCGTTTGACGGGTGCGTTAACTTTTCAGCTAATTCTCCATCATTCGTCATAAGCAACAGGCCTGTTGTGTTTCTATCCAAACGACCTACCGGATAAATGCGCTCATAACAAGCTCCTTTGATCAAATCCAAAACCGTCTTACGTTCTTCCGGATCATCCGTCGTTGTGATGTAATCTTTTGGTTTGTTAATTAGTACGTAAACCAGCTTTTCACGGTTCAAAGCTTTTTTTCCGTATTTAACTACATCCGAAGCCTCTACTTTGTGGCCCATTTCTGTAACAATTTTTCCATTTACAGAAATTTGTCCTGATGCAATTAAATCATCTGCTTCACGACGGGAACAAATACCAGCGTTGGCAATATATCGGTTCAGGCGCATTTCAGAACTTTGTTCCTTACGCTTTGCACCCGGTTTTTTATCGTAACCGCTTAGATTATAGCGAGGTGCAGTTTCAAATCTTCCAACACGGCGGTTAGCTGCTTCTTCAATAGCACGTTTCTCGGTTGACGGATCTGTATCAACTACCTCTTCAAAATCGCTTTTTTTTTTAAAATCTGACTTTTCGTGTCTGCCATGTGAAGGGCGATCTTCTCTAGGTTTGAAAGAACGCGGAGCATCGCTTCCTCTATCAGTACGCGGCTTATCGAAACTTCTACCTTCTCTTGGCGTAAATTCACCTCTTGATCTATCCTGACCGGGTCTGTCCTGACCAGGTCTAAATTCACGTGAAGCTTCGTCAGATGAACGTGTTCTGTCGAATGAAGGTCTGTCAGAACCAGATCTTTCAAAACGCGGCTTATCGAAGCCTGGCTTATCAAAACTTCTTCCTTCAGATCTTTCTCTTGGTGCAAATTCACCCCGTGGTTTAAATTCGCGGGAATCTCCGTTACGATCTGAAGAACGTGGCTTGTCAAATGAAGGTCTGTCAGAACCAGATCTTTCAAAACGCGGCTTATCGAAGCCTGGCTTATCAAAACTTCTTCCTTCAGATCTTTCTCTTGGAGCAAATTCACCTCGTGGCTTAAATTCGCGAAAATCTCCGTTACGATCAGAAGAACGCGGCTTACCGAAGCCCGGCTTATCAAAACTTCTTCCTTCTGACCTTTCTCTTGGAGCAAATTCACCTCTTGGTCTATCCTGACCGGATTTAAAACCGCGAGAATCTCCGTCACGGTCCGAAAAACGTGGCTTGTCGAAGGCAGGTTTTTCCTGACCCGGTCTTCCTGAACCTGATCTGTCAAAACGTGGCTTGTCAAATCCTGGCTTATCGTAACGTGGACGTTCAGAATCAAAGCGAGGTTTGTCACCGCTTGGTCTGCCGTTAGAAGATCTTGATGATTCAGCGCTAGGACTTGCAACTCTGAGACTGGATTTTTTAATGCTTGGCTTGCTGAAGCGACTTTCTGCTTCCGGACGTTTTTTACCAAATGGGCGACCTGAGGCATCACCACTTCTTCCTGGAGGACGCGAAGAGCTCGCATCACTCGATTTTGTTATTCTTTTTCTCATTAGGAATGCAGTATCACTACTGGATTTTTGTTTCCTCTCTACAAACTTGTCGTTACTTCGGTTAGTGGGCTGATGACCGTTGTCATAACAGAATCCACTAAAACGCATTTACAAACGTATCTGATGTTCAGAGTACTATGTGTTATTTATGTTTTGAACTGCAAAGATACATTAAATTTTATTACTAAATATTTTCAATTCTTTTATCCGAAAAGTGTCATTGCGACGTTAGTAATAATCGTTATATAAATCTTGCTCACGATCAACATGCAAAACGTGAGTAAGAGTTCCGGTGTAAGCGGAATAAAATGAGGATTGATATGAAGATGAACATATATAACGTCTTGTAATTTCATTCAATAAACGGACTTCTATGCCTACCGATATACAATTACAGCCGCTTTGGAAACCTGGAAAAAAACTGACCGAACAGTCCAATCTGAAAAAATATATGGACTGGCTGTTTGTTAAAAAAGGACTTTATTTTCGCGGCTATCATGATTTGTGGGACTGGTCAGTTACAGATCTGGAAGATTTTTGGGAAAGTCTATGGCAATATTTTCATATCAAATCACACGATATATACCTTGAAGTTTTGCGCAGGCCAAAAAAGGGAATGATTGGTACGCAGTGGTTCAGAAGGTCAAGCCTCAACTATGCCGAACATATTTTTAGAAATAAAACAAAAGATCATCCGGCAATACTTTTTCAATCAGAACAGCACGGTTTAGCTAAACTTTCGTGGGAAGAGCTGGAAACACAGGTAGCAGCGGTTTCAACGTGGCTGCGTCAACGCGGTATTCGGCCAGGGGACAGAGTTGCAGCGGTCTTGCCAAATATTCCTCAGGCGGTTGTTGCGTTTCTTGCAGTTAATGCGATTGGTGCGGTATGGTCAAGTTGCTCACCAGATTTTGGCAAAGCGGGTATTGTTGAAAGATTTTCTCAGATAGAACCCAAGGTGCTCTTCGTTGCGGATGGTTATCATTACAACGGAAAAATGCACGATACTACGGCGACGACGATGGAATTGGGCTCATCGCTTCCAACGGTCAAAGATATTGTTATGATTTCCAATATTAATTCTGAATCCAAACCGGAGGGAATCAGATCCTGGGAAGATATTTTACATTTGCCCAACTTTGGAATTGACTTCGAAGCCGTTCCTTTTGAACATCCGATCTGGATTTTATATTCTTCCGGCACAACCGGAAAGCCAAAAGCAATAACCCACAGCGTTGGCGGCTGCCTGCTTGAACATTTAAAAATATTATCAATCCATCAAAATGTAAAACCTGGCGACCGGTACTTCTGGTACTCCACAACGGGATGGATGATGTGGAATTATGCGCTGGGTTCGATGTTGAGCGGCGCGACACTAGTACTTTATGACGGATCGCCAACCTATCCGACGACACAGGTTTTATGGACACTTGCTGAAAGAGCAAAAATAACTCATTTCGGAGCTGGCGCAGCATTTTTCATAAATTGTATGAAAACAGGAACCAGTATTCCGACTGAAAAATTATCTCATTTAGAAACCATTGGATCAACGGGTTCTCCGCTCCCTGCCGATGTCTACGAATGGTTATATCAGCAGATTAGAAAGGATGTGTGGCTGATTTCGTTAAGCGGTGGTACTGATATTTGTAGTGCTTTTGTGGGAGGGAATCCGATGGTGCCCGTTTTTCCGGGGGAAATACAAAGTCGTGCTTTGGGAGCAAAAGTCGAAGCTTTTGATGAAGAAGGCAATGCTGTACTGGAAGAATTAGGCGAAATGGTTATCACCCAACCAATGCCTTCCATGCCAATTTATTTTTGGAATGATGAAGATAATGAGCGATACGAAAGCAGCTATTTTGAAACCTATCCAAACGTTTGGCGCCATGGCGACTGGATCAAAATCACGTCCAGAGGTTCTGTTATTATTTATGGACGATCAGATGCAACTCTAAACCGTGACGGAATCCGAATTGGTACTTCGGAAGTTTACAGTGCGGTTGAAAGTCTTCCGGAAATTAAAGATAGTCTGGTCGTTTATCTTGAAAAGGAAGATGGAGGTGGGTTTATGCCTTTGTTTGTTGTTTTGGAAGAAAATAAAAAGCTGACGGAAACGCTGAAAGAAGAAATTAAAAACGCATTACGAACTCAATACAGTCCACGCCACGTACCAGATACCATCGAAGCCGTTGCAGCAATTCCTTACACGATCAACGGAAAAAAAATGGAAGCACCTGTGAAGAAAATATTGATGGGTATGGATCCGGCAAAGGCGGTTAGTAAGGATACAATGCGGAATCCAGAGGCTTTGGATGGGTTTGTTTGAATATAAAGAATGGCATGATTTAGTTACTAAATCATGCCATTCTTTATATTCAAGAGTCTTTTAAAGCGAATTCCTCGTTTTGGGAAATGACTACACCCAGCTGGTATCATTTGCTATGGGCCAGATGCTAAATATTTCGTCTTTATATGTGTTCGTCGACTGGGTTAAGGCTAAAATGACCTCAGACAATAAAATGGCAGCAGTCGTTTGCTGCCATTTTGTTGTTATTGTAAAGTGATTTTAATTTTTATATCTCCTAATGGTGCGCAATGTAACGTTCCCTTGCTGTCAGGGTTCGGATACAAAGCGAAGTCGGAACCCGAAACGACAACCTTTAACGTAAAGTTCAGCATTGTATGAAAATGAAACCGCCCCTTTACTCAGCTTTATATGATGATTGTAACCCACACGCCTCTTTTTAGAATATTCAGAAACCGGTTGAGTTCCTAAAATTGTTAATGTCACATCCTGATTCAATTTCCCTGTTACTTCCATAATATAACCATTAGGCTTAAAATCCGGCTGAATAAAAAAGCGTCTGCATAACAAGTTTCCGGCATAATTGTATGTTGCCAAATATTGCGTTTTTTGCAGCAGGTTACTATTTCGGTTATTAATATTATGTAGAAGAGTATTGTTCTCATTTTCTTCCTGTTCCATCCGTTTTAATCAAGATACCGTTATCATCTCCGTCTTTTAGCCTGGCAGATGGACTTGCAAAGCTTTGCAGGTCGTAATTGAAAAGTTTAACATCTCGGTATGAGTAGTAAGTGTGGTAGTTTTTATTCAGAAGACTTTCATACCGTCACATAAAAGTATTTAATTAAAAACGACAAATAGTCACTACAAACCGCCTATTTTAATCAAATATTGCATATACTGTCTTCGTTCATATGCTAAAAAAATGCACAGCTTTTTTCAATTTACAGAAGTGGAATAATCCTTTTTGAGATACCCCATTCTTTCCGTATATTTAAAACCAGCACAAGGTTTTAGGTTAGCCGTTCGTTGTAGGTTATGCGTTTTTGCCTAAATAAAAATTTTAACTTTACTTATTAAAAGTAATTTATAAATGAGTCACGAAAATCCGGAAAAGCCCGTCAGCAATTCAAAATCTGCCATTCGTTTACCCATTATCATCAGCATTACGCTGGCTGCCGGCATGTTGCTGGGTAGTACATTTTTCAGCGGTGGCAAAAAGCTGACCGATGTGGCGAAAGGGTATGCGAAATTCCGTGAAGTTTTGCTTCTGGTAGAAAATAATTATGTCGATTCTGTTAACACGGAAGAGCTTGTTGATTATTCCATTTCCAAAATGCTGGAAAAACTTGATCCGCATACGGCCTATTTTAATACAGAAGAAGCAACCGCGGCCAGGTCTCAGCTCGATTCAGGATTTGATGGTATTGGCGTTGAATTTAATATTTATAATGATACGGTTTACGTCGTGACACCACTGAGCGGCGGGCCGTCAGAAGCTGTTGGAATTCAGAGTGGTGATAGGATTCTTAAAGTCAATAAGGAAGTACTTTCCGCACCCGGGGTTACCAACGGGCAGGTTTACAAATTACTTCGTGGAAAACGCGGAACGAAAGTTACCCTGACCATCGAGCGTCTTGGATTGAAGGATAACATGAATTTTGAGGTCGTCCGCAATCGGATTCCAACGTATTCCGTTGATGCTGCGTATATGGTTGATAAGGAAATTGGGTATATCAAAGTAAGCCGTTTCTCTGAAACTACGTTTGATGAATTTAAATCTGCGCTGAGTACGCTGAAGGCAGACGGATTGAAAAAACTGGTTCTCGATCTGCGCGGAAATCCCGGAGGTTATATGGAACGTGCGACCAGCATTGCAGATGAATTTATTTCAGGCGATAAACTTTTAGTTTATACCGAAGGAAAGGATAGTCGCTTTGACCGGAAAACCCGTTCGCATGTGGAAGGTGGTTTTGAACAAGGTGCGCTTGTCGTACTGGTTGATGAAGGAAGTGCATCTGCCTCTGAAATACTTGCAGGTGCTTTGCAGGATCATGACCGCGCGTTGGTCGTTGGCCGGCGTTCTTACGGAAAGGGTTTAGTTCAAATGCCTATCAAACTTTCGGATGGAGCTGAGTTGCGTTTGACGATTTCCAGATATTACACGCCAAGTGGCCGTAGCATTCAGAAGCCATATGAAATGGGCAAAGGTGAGGATTATAACCAGGACCTGACGCACCGGTATGATAGTGGTGAATTCTTCAATGCGGACAGTATCAAATTTGATAAAACAAAGGCTTATAAAACAGATGGTGGAAGAACGGTGTACGGCGGCGGCGGAATTATGCCTGACGTTTTTGTTCCCCGGGATACCTTGATGAATAGTAAATATTTGTTTGAATTGTATGCCAAGAATATCATTCGCGAATATGCTTTGCGCTATGCAAATGAAAATTCGAAAAGATTGGAAAAACAGACGTTCAATGAATATTTGAAAACATTTGAAGTTTCAGATGCCATGATTTCAGAGTTGGTTAAGGATGCTTCCAGGTCGGGAATTAAGTTTAATGAAAAAGAGTTGAACCGTTCAAAACCGATCGTTCAATCGCAGACCAAGGCAATTATCGGACGTTACGTCTGGGGAAGAAAACATAAGAATGGACTGAACAACGAAGTTTATGAAGTGTTGAATCCGATGGATAATGTATATCAAAATGCGTTAAAACTTTTTGGTAAAGCTTCGGAATTGGAAAACGGAAATTTCAGCAGTTTGAACACAAAAAAAATTGATAAATAGTAAGTTGCCGGGTTTCCCAGACTGGTACTTTAAATAGAGTTAATAATGTCTCGTATTGCATTAATAACCGGAGCGACATCCGGCATAGGAAAAGCCACAGCAGAAGCGTTTGCTAAGGCAGGAATTGATCTGATACTTTGCGGCCGTCGCCAGGAAAAACTGGAAAGCATAGTAGCAGAATTATCTGATAAAGTGAAAATTACCACTTTGCTTTTTGATGTAAGAAATAAAAAAGCAGTATTTGATGCCATAGCGTCACTTCCGGAAGAATGGAAAAATATTGATATTCTGGTGAATAATGCAGGCAATGCCCATGGACTTGGAACTTTGGACGAAGGAGATACCGAGGATTGGGATTCAATGATCGATGGAAATGTGAAAGGCCTTCTGTATGTATCAAAAGCAATAATTCCAATCTTGATCGCCAATGGAAAAGGGCATATTGTGAATATCAGTTCGATCGCCGGTAAACAGACTTATATCAACGGAGCTGTATATTGTGCATCGAAAGCAGCGGTGGAAGTATTGAGTGAAGGCATGCGTTTGGAACTGACCCAGCATGGAATAAAGGTAACAAACGTTGCTCCCGGCGCGGTAGAAACTGAGTTTTCGCTTGTACGCTTCAAAGGCGATGAGGAAAAGGCTGAAAAGGTATATCAGGGCTTTGATCCTTTGCAGGCAAGCGATATCGCCGATACAATTTTATACGCCGTCAATGCTCCTGCGAGAGTTACGATCGCTGACGTAACAATTCTTGCTGCAACGCAATCTGCCGCTACTACGATTTACAAAAAGTAATAAACTAATCCGGTTAAATTAATTGCTTCTTAAAACCAAATAATATTTGGCTTTAAGAAGCAATTTTTTTGCAGGAATAAAAATTTTCGTACTTTTGAAACATCAGATGATATGATGAATAAAGAAAATATAGTGAAGCGATTAAGTCTGGCGGATGATGTTGCCAGCAGATTACAACAAAAAATCTCAAAGGGAGAGTTTTCTGTGGGAGAGAAATTACCTACGGAACCCGAACTGATGACCGTTTTTGGTGTAGGCAGATCCACGATTCGGGAAGCAATCAGGAATCTGTCAAATGCTGGTCTGGTTCGTGTGCAGCAGGGATTAGGAACTTTTGTTGAAAAGCAACAAGTTGAGTCAGAAACTATGTCTGAACGCTTTCTAAGAGCAAAGGGACGTGAATTGAATGAAATTCGCCAGCTTTTTGAATTAAAAGTAGCTGAAAAAGCGGCTTTGCACCGGACAGAAAAAGATATTCTGGAAATGAGAAAACACTTGGCGGAACGCAAAAAAATGGCAGCTGCCAATATCCCCAATGAATGTATCGAAGCGGATATAAATTTTCACCTCAGTATTGCAAGGGCATCGCAAAGTGAAATACTCATTGATTTGTACAAAACTGTGGCCAAAAATCTGAAACAATATTTTTCAGAGCTGTATATCGACACGGAAAGTTTTGTGAACACACAGATCCTGCACGAAGAATTACTGCAAAGTATAGTCGATCAAAATCCACAAAAGGCCTGGGAATGTGCCGCCAAAATAACCGGTCAACCTGTTTAATATCAGTTCAAGAATAAATAAGTTATGAAAACCATTGAAGAAAATCCATCCGGCGCATATCAGGCGCCTGCGGTCATTGCAGAGCAGGCCGTGTTTCCCATTTTATTAGCGCTAAGTTTTTCCCACCTTTTGAATGATACTTTGCAATCGCTTATCCCGTCTATTTACCCGATGGTTAAGGATTCTTTTCATTTAACATTCTCCCAAATTGGATTAATTACATTTACATTTCAATTAAGTGCTTCTGTTTTTCAGCCACTCGTTGGTTTATATACCGATAAAAAACCGCAGCCTTTTGCGCTCGCAATCGGAATGTGTTTTACTATGCTTGGATTAGTTTCCCTTTCCATGGCGCCGAGTTTTGAGATCATTCTGCTTTCTGTAGCATTAATTGGTATAGGTTCAGCAGTTTTTCATCCGGAAGCGTCCCGTATTGCGCGTATGGCCTCGGGAGGAAGACACGGTATGGCGCAGTCGCTCTTTCAGGTTGGAGGAAATGCAGGAAGCTCGCTTGGCCCGTTGTTGGCTGCGTTAATCATTTTACCATTTGGCCGGTTCCAGATTATCTGGTTTTCGCTGGTAGCTTTGATAGCCATAATTATCCTGTCAAAAGTGGGCGGATGGTATAAGAAAAATATGCACTTAAATCTAAAAAAATCAGGTACGTCCTCAGGAAACGATCAGGCTTTAAATCTTTCGAAGGGTAAAGTTGCCTTTTCGATTGGGATTCTTTTGCTGCTCATATTCTCCAAGTATATTTACATGGCGAGCTTAACAAGTTACTATACTTTTTATCTGATCAATAAATTTGGCATTTCCGTGCAAAGCTCTCAGATACACTTATTTATATTCCTGTTTTCTGTTGCCGCAGGGACATTTGTTGGTGGTCCGGTTGGTGATAAAATCGGGCGAAAATATGTGATCTGGATATCCATTCTGGGTGTTGCTCCGTTTGCCCTGCTGTTACCGTATTGCAACCTGTTTTGGACTGGTGCATTGACTGTCATTATCGGTCTCGTGTTATCGTCAGCATTCTCCGCAATCCTGGTATATGCACAAGAATTAATTCCTGGTAAAGTTGGAATGGTTGCTGGTTTATTCTTCGGATTTGCATTCGGAATTGCCGGAATAGGATCCGCAATCTTGGGGAGATTAGCAGATAGCACCAGTATTGAATATGTATTCTGGGTTTGCTCGTTCCTGCCTTTAATTGGATTATTAACAGGATTTTTGCCGAATCTAGAACGGAAGAAAGTTTAAACGCAGAATTAAGTAAGTAAAAAAGGAGTTTCGCAGAGAGTGATGAATAACTCTGTGAAACTCCTTTTTAACTCCTTCTGCCTCTGCGTTTAACTTTATATTCGTAAGATCAAATTTGGATCAGGACAAAGGCTCAGGAAATATTCTCTGTCAACCAGGCTACTCACACCTGGAAAATCCCCATTACATTCTCCAATTTCACTTACGATCTGAAAATGTAGATGCGGAGGCCAGTCGCCATTCTCAGGAAATGAGCCAATCGCTGCGATTTGTTCTGCCGCCTTTATCCGTTTTCCGACATATAATTCATCCAGTGATTGCAGAGAAAGATGGCCATACAATGTGTAAAAAGGCACACCTTTCAGCTCATGTTTTAAAATAATCGTGGGGCCATAATCTCCGAAGTGATTGTTAAATGCAAAACTGTGCACTTCTCCCAAGATAGGGGCATAAACCGGTTCGCCTGCGTCAGCCCAGATATCAATTCCAAGATGAATGCTTCTGGCATTTTCCTGATTGGTAAAATGTTCTCGTTGCCGATAAATCACACGATTTTCATCATATCCTCCGATTCCGACATATTGATTTTTAGATAACATCTCTTCAAAAATATACTTCGAAAATACCGGGGTTTCCGTTAAATCACGATTTAATAAATTTTTATTACTTTCAGAAAAATCAAGTTTTCGATAGGGTTTTTCGCTCGAAATAACTTTTTCGAAGTGAGTATGATTCCGGAGAATTTCTGATAGTGATTTCATTAATATCAATTTTACCGATTACTACTGTTGCCAGATATTCAAATACTGGTTTCAGGTCTCAGTCGTTTGGATTCAGGGCCAAAGTGATCCTTTGCAAAATATCTTTCAAATGATACTTTGTGATTTTATCGGTCTGAACAGGTATCGCTTTTTGAATCAAGGTTTTTAGAATTTCCAAATGTCCCCGTGCGATGGATGGGAGATCTGTTTTGTCTAACTCAACGACGCGTACAGAGGAAGCATATACAGTTCCGGGCGGGATCGACTGAACGTTTGCCTTTCCCGGCTTTAGTAAATTTATCATTTTATCTGCATATACCTTTTGTAAATTTCTTTGATAGATATCAAGGGGTTGACCACTTTTAATTCCCGTCCAGATATTACTTTCCAGATCAGTAAAAAGCTCATCCTCTGTATAAAACTTGGAAGATATTCCTGTCTCCATTAATCTGGCTGCTCTATCTCCTGAAAATAAAGATGTTAAAGCATATTCTTGTAAGGATTTTATGGACTCAACACCCGTTTCTGGTTTTATTTTATTCAGTATATTTTGATCCAGCAACCAGATCGGTGTTGTAAAAAGTTGGGTGTTGAGAAATTTAACTGCTTCTCTTTGTGTGCTTTTAGGTACGGTAGTAAAAACGACATTATCCATGTCATAGGTTGTTGGTGTATCATAAACACCGCCAATATTTTTTATAACATGACCTAAATAACGGCGATATTGAGTGATGACGTTACTATATAATTCATCAAGCTCTTTGTAGCTTTCTCCATCTTCTTTACTCCATTTCACCAGATTTGGTAAAATTCTTTTCAGGTTTTTTATACCATATTCAGAAGCTTTCATCGCATTATCGCCTAAATCCTCGGTTTGATACCGCGGATCATGAGGGCTATTTTCGGTGCCATAATGAAGACGGGAATTTCTATAAGCTTCTTTTGTCCACTCATTTAAAATTGTTTTTATTTCCTTTTCGCTTTGGTTCGGAAAATAACTGTAACCCCACTTTATTGCCCATTTGTCATAATCCCCGATTCTTGGGAACAGATTCGTGATCCCATCTTCCGGCTGCGCTACATAATTGAAACGGGCATAATCCATGATCGAAGACGTGTGGCCATTTTGTTCAACCCAGGTTTTGTCGCGTAATTTTTCGACTGGCGTTGCCGAGCTAGCGCCCATATTATGTCTCAGACCCAAAGTATGGCCTATTTCATGCGATGACACGAAGCGTACCAGCTGAGACATTAGTTCATCATCAAAAGTCTTTTTACGTGCCGCAGGATCCACCGCCGCTGCCTGGACCATATACCAGTTTCTTAACAAACGCATCACGTTGTGATACCAGCCAATATGGCTTTCAATTATTTCCCCACTTCTGGGGTCATGCACGTTTGGGCCGTATGCATTCTGGATATCAGCGGCGAAATACCGAATTACAGAAAAACGTGCGTCTTCCAAACTCATCGTTGTATCTTTTTCAGGCCAGTATTCCCCACGTATTGCATTTTTCCAGCCTGCTTTTTCGAAAGCAATCTGCCAATCATCAACACCTGCTTTTAAAGCTTTTCTCCATTTTTCAGGCGTTGCCGGATCGATGTAATAAATGATAGGTTTCTTAGGCTCGATCAGTTCTCCGTTTTTCTGACGCGCTGCATCTTCTGCATTTTTTGGCTCCAGGCGCCACCTGACTGCAAAAACTTCGTTATCTGACTTCTGAGATTCTTCTCCAAAAATGGCATACTGATTAGCAAAATAACCGATACGGTTATCAAATATCCGCTTACGCATCGGCGTTTTCGGGAGTAAAATCAATGATGTATTCAATTCCAGAGTGACAACTCCGGCATCTGAGCCGGAAGGTAAATAAGAGCCTACCGTTGGTGTTGGCGAAAGCGATATAACCGGTGGGACAACTGCAAAAGTTTTTACCGTGCGAATTTCCGTATTAATAGGATAGGAGCTCATCTTTTCAATGTAAGAGGACTCCTTTTTAAAAGCAGCCAGTTTGTGAATTTGTTTCACGACCGGACTTAGCGAAAAGGTTTGATTATCCGCATTGAAAAATTCTGTAATATCAATGACCGAGGCCTTTTCTCCGTCATCTTTTTTTAGCGCTTTAATATCAAAAACTCCAATAATCGGGTCGGAATTTGAATTTTTTACAGCCTGAAAAATGGGCTTAGTGCTGTCGGGACTTACAATAACGACAGTTTCGGAACGAAGGAGAATGTTATTGTCCAATCCTTTTTCCCAGCGGATCATCTGCCTTTTTACTTCTTCACCGCCAAAAATTCCACCACCGGCAGCAGCTTTCGAATAACGTGTCACAGCCATGATATCGCGATTTAAAAGTGAATCCGGAATTTCAAAATACCATTTCTCTGACATTTTGTGAACTGAGATCATTCCTTTTTGACTCACGGCAGAATCATCAATAAAATCTTTGAATGCTTTTGGAGACTTCTTTTTGTCGTCTTTAAGCTTGTCTTTTACTGCATCTGCAACGGCGTCGACAGCCTTATCAACTTTTTTCTGGTCTTCCTTTTTGTCTTTTTTCTTCTGCGCCTGCGCATAGGAAAGTGTCGTTAAGATGAGGGAAAATAATAGAAGAAGTTTATTTAATTTCATGAAGATTGAGAACGTAATTTAAATGATTGAGTAAACAAAAATAATAATTTAGTTGGTATGGCAATTGTTTATCACCGGCAACAAATGTCAGTGGTACAGGTCAAAGAAAATTTTGTTGAAACAGGTTGAGTGAATTTTCATCGATTGAGCAATTTTGCTAAAACTCCTTCCTTTAAAGCATGACTAGAAACCTGAATCTGAGAAATTTTATGCGTTTTTAAAACATAGTCAACCAGGCAAACCGCTACGACGATCATATCAACCCGAAGTGCGATCATGCCCGGGATCGCCATTCGCTCATCATGATTTCCAGAGAGAATCAAGGCATATGCCCGATAAAATTCCTCGAGAGATATTGCGAAATCGGTTTGGGTTCTTAAAGGCCATTCTCCTGTACGGTATTGATAATCAATGTCAACAAGAGTATCAAATGTTCCTGACGATCCGACCAGTTTTACAGGTGCATATTGGTGAACTGCATTGGCAAGCGGGATTAAATTTTCATCAAAATAATTGTATAACCGCTTCTTGTCGCTTTCAGAAATCGGATCATTTTTCATGAATTTTTCCATCAGACGTTGTCCTCCGATCTCGAAACTTTGTTTCCAGAATATCTGCTGTTCGTTTCCAATGATAAATTCAACACTACCGCCACCGATATCCATAATAAGCGACGGTTCTTTTCCCAGATTTACACCGGTTCGGACACCGTTATAAATATATTCAGCTTCCTGATTTCCATCGATCACGGTAATGGTGATACCGGTTTCTTCTAAAATTTTCGCGCAAAACAGATCCTGATTTTCTGCATTTCTTATGGCGCTGGTTCCGAAGGCAAACGTATTCTCTTTGGAAACTTCGAAAATATCGAGCTGTTCCCTGAAAATATGAAGCACTTTAAGTGCGCGCTCCGTCGCCTCATCTGTAATTAGTTTTTTGTTGATTCCACCCAAACCTATCTGGGTTGGCTGGCTTTTATGAAAAAGCGTAGTGATATTTTCACCATTTTTTTCAACAATCAGCAGATGAAATGTATTTGTTCCTAAATCAATAATACCCAATCGGGAGCTCATAAGCGATGGTTAATGGGTTAATCCCTTCATTATAATGGACAAGTTGCAAAAATAACCTAATTTTTAATGACTTATTTCTTGATTTTCTGTTTAATAAGTCTTTTCTTTGCAGTCCAATTTCAGAAAACCAGTTCAAAGAACATTATATCTTATAAGCATGCTTATTATTAACATTAAGGACAACGAATCGATCGATCGCGCTTTGAAGCGTTACAAAAAGAAATTTGAAAGAACTGGCACAATGCGTCAGCTTCGTTCTCGTACCGCATTCGAAAAACCATCTGTAAAGCGTCGTTTCGAAGTTTTGCGTGCGGTATACAAAGAAAAAACTTACGGTCACCTGGAAGACTAGTTCTTTTTGAATTGTTTTTCTGTTGAAAAGTAGGATGGGATAACTATATTCCATGCAATAACATTAAGGAAAAGGGTTGTCTTGTATAAGACAGCCCTTTTTTGTACGTTAGGGCCATGATAGAGCCCTTTTTGGAATACCTGGCATTTGAAAAACGGTCCAGTGAGCATACGGTGATCTCATACCGGACTGACCTGGACCAGTTTAGAAAATATTTGCTGTTCCAATATGAACTTGACAAGCCGGAAACTGCTAGCTCCGTTATGCTGCGCTCGTGGATTGTCAGCTTAATGGAAGAGAAATTAAATCCTACATCAATTAATCGCAAGATGGCTTCCTTGCGATCTTATTACAGCTTTCTGCGCCGGAGAAAATTTATCACCAAAGATCCTTCCGGAATTTTGACATCAATGAAAATGCGGAGAAAACTGCCGGCTTTCGTTGATGAAAAAGCTATGGAATCACTTTTTGATTCGGAGGGATTTACGGATGATTTTACTGGCTGCCGCGACCGCGTGGTTATGGAGCTTTTATATGGAACAGGCATTCGCCTTTCCGAGTTAATTGATCTCGAACTCAGAAATTTAGAACTCGAAGCGCGTATTATCCGGGTAACGGGAAAGCGAGGTAAAGAGCGGTTGATTCCGATATCGAGCCTGCTTGTCGATTTTCTGAAACAATACCTGATTTACAGATCGCCTGAGGAACCTACACAGGCGCTGATTTTAACGGACTCAGGAAAGCCGGTTTATCCGGTTTTTATTCAAAGAACGGTGAAAAAATACCTTTCGGAGGTGACCACCTTGCAACAGAAAAGTCCTCACGTTTTGAGGCATACCTATGCAACACATTTGTTAAATCGGGGTGCTGATCTGAATGCAATTAAGGAATTACTGGGTCATGCGAATCTGGCTGCTACTCAGATTTATACACATAACTCCATAGAAAAACTTAAAAAAACGCACCAACAAGCACATCCAAAGGCCTGATACCGATTTTTTTCAGGTATATTTGTTTTGTATTGCCGGTCTCAAAATAAAATTTTGTCACGCTATTATGAATAACAGTTTCCAGGACGTAGTTGTTACTAAGTACAATATTTTCAATAGCCTATTTCTAAGTTTGCCGTACCGCGGTATCTTCCAGACTGGCTCATTGCTTCCGTTATTAACGCAGCATAGTGAAGTTGGATTTCAGGAAGGAAAATCGCCAAAGCAGATTATAGAGCTGTTTTTTGAAGAGTTGCTGGTTACAGCTACGCCGAAAGAACGTACCGATCTCCTTTTTGCATTTATCCAATACATTGAGAGACAAGTCGTTTTGTTTGACTCAGTGGAAGATGCAGCGTTCGATCAGACTCATGAATTGAATGGTAAAGGATCAGTCACTTATTTGACGGATCGTTTGGATAATGAATCTCTGAGACAAAAACTTCTGAATAAACTGGAAGATTTCAGTGTTCGTATCGTATTAACAGCGCATCCGACACAGTTCTATTCAGGGAAAGTACTGGGTATTATTAATGATCTTGAAGATTCGATCAAGGTTAATGATTTTACCGAAGTAAATCAGTTATTGCTTCAACTGGGAAAGACAGCGTTCATTAATCATGAAAAACCTACGCCTTTTGATGAGGCCGTAAGTTTGTGCTGGTTTCTTGAAAATGTATATTATGATGCCATTCCGGCGATCCTTATCAAATTGATCAATGGTTTGGGTATGAATGCGCATGACTGGCCATATCCGAATGTTTTCCGACTTGGTTTCTGGCCAGGTGGCGACCGCGATGGTAATCCGTTTGTGAATGCAGATACAACGTTGGCAGTGGCAGATCGTCTACGTGAAACGTTGTTGCGTAGCTATTACCGCGATATCCGCAACCTGAAACGCAGATTGACTTTCAAAGGTGTTGAGGACACTATTTCCGTGGCTGAACGTAAAATGAACAGCACGATTTTTGGCCCGACCGAAGAAGGATATAACAATGCGCAGGAATTAATCGACGAACTTTTGTTAGCCCGCGTCGTGCTGGTAGACAAGCATCAGGGATTATTTGTTGAGCTACTTGACAATTTTATCCTGAAACTAAATCTTTTCGGATTCTTCTTTGCAAGTCTAGACGTTCGCCAGGATAGTCGTAAACACGGCAAAGCGTGGGAAGATATTTTGAAAAGACTTGAAAAGAAAATTCCGTTATTGAAATACAGCGACTACGAAAATTGGGAAGAAAGCAAGAAAATAGATTTGCTTCTGTCTCTCAATATTCCATTGCGTGTTGAAGATTATGAAGACGAATTAACGAAAGATATTCTTGGATCGATTAAAGCAATTAAAACAATCCAGGGAATTAATGGCGAACAAGGTGCTCACCGTTATGTGATCAGTAATAATACTTCGGCGTTGAACGTGATGCAGGTGGTTGCTTTAGCGAAAAACCTGATCGCGGATGAAAGCGGTTACCTCGCTCTCGACGTCGTTCCTTTGTTTGAAACGGTCGACGATTTGGCGAATGCACCGGAAATCATGCGTACGCTTTATACCAACGACTATTATAAAAATCATTTGTCGAAACGTGAAAATCACCAGACGATTATGGTTGGTTTCTCGGACGGAACGAAAGATGGTGGCTACTTGCGGGCGAACTGGTCGATTTATCGTGCCAAAGAAGAACTGACAAAAGTTTCCAGAGAATATGGGATTAAGGTCACGTTTTTTGATGGTCGTGGAGGTCCTCCGGCACGTGGCGGCGGGAACAACCATAACTTCTATTCTTCTCTTGGGAAAGATATTGAGGACAAAGAAATCCAGTTGACCGTACAAGGGCAAACGATCAGTTCGAACTATGGAACTGTGACGACTGCAATGTATAATCTTGAAAGGCTTTTCACAGCCGGACTTGAAAATCACCTTTTCAGAGGAGATAGAAAAGAAGAAGAATTAAGTCCTGAGGATAAGGATTTGTTGGAAGAAATGGCGGAGGCTGCATACAATTCGTACCTTGACCTGAAAAACCATCCGAAGTTTGTAAAATATCTGGATAAGAAAACACCGCTTCGTTTTTATGGACAGACCAATATCGGAAGTCGTCCTACAAAACGTGGTAATGATGATGAAGGATTGAAATTTGAAGATTTACGTGCTATTCCGTTTGTAGGTTCGTGGGCGCAAATGAAGCAAAATGTTCCAGGTTTTTACGGATTTGGTACTGCAATCCAAGAGCTTTCGAAAAACGGGAAGAAGGATGAAATAAAAAATCTTTATAAAAAATCATTGTTCTTCCGGACATTGATTGAGAACTCGATGCAGTCACTTTCCAAGGCTTTTTTCCCGGCAACCAAGTATCTTCGTGATGAAGAAGATTACAAGGAATTCTGGGATAAAATGTATGCTGAATTTAAACTCACGCTGGATTCGTTGCTTGAAGTTTCTGAGCAAAAAGAACTTTTGGATAGTAATAATGTGACGAAAGTTTCAATCAAAATTCGTGAGCGGATCGTATTGCCTTTGATCACCATTCAGCAATATGCTCTACAAATGCTCGCGGAAGATCCAAAAACGCTTCCGGTCGATGTTGAAACGTACAATCAGCTGATCATGCGCGCTATGTTTGGAATTATCAACGCGGCGAGAAATTCAGCTTAGTTTATCTGAGTCAGATCATTTAGAATAGCAGAAAGCCAGACAACCAGTAATTGTCTGGCTTTCTGCTATAACAATATTTGAGAATAGGCATCGAATTATGATTTTCGATCCGAAAGCGATAAATCTTTGGATGAATTTTCACCCGTTAAGTAGAAAGACTAAAATTTCAGTAATATTTGCCATTCAATTATTAGTAGACTAATAGTTGGACTGACTTACTGTTAGTAAATAAATTATTCGTATCGGACATATACCAGCATTATCATGACGCATCATTCTGACCATCGCGCCTATTTCTTTAAGATTGATACAACAATCAAAAAAATTCGTAATGCTTTGCAAAAACAATTAATCGAAGCAGGCTTTGATCTGACCGTTGATCAATGGGTACTTATTGATCACATTTACCGCGAACAAGGAATCAGCCAGAACGGTTTAGCAGAACTGACCTTTAAAGATCCACCGACGGTTACGAGAATTATTGATTTATTGGAAAAGAAGGGACTGGTTGAGCGTGGGCTGGCAGCCGGTGACCGCAGAAAATTTAATCTCTTCCTGACCGAAAAAGGACAGACAACTTATAACGAAGCATTTCCTATTGTTGCTGAAATCCGGAGAAAAGGTTGGGGAGATCTGGATGAGGCAGATTATCAGCACTTTGTGAGAATTATGGATTCTATATACGCCAATTTCACCTGATCAAATGTTAATAAGTGTGAATCCCTTTCCAACCGTTTAAACTTTAAAGGTATCTATATATCTAAACATCGTGTTTGCAATAAGCTTCCGGTCGCGCCGTTAACCTGAAACTTTGACCGACACGATTTTTATTTTATTAATTTAATCAATTTTATTTGGCCATGAAAAAAGTCATTCTTTTAAGTTCGCTTTTAATGGGAGCCGTTTTATTTCCTTCATTTTCACAAACAGCCACTGTGTCCGTTACACCGCCAACCAGAAAGATAGAAGTTGCAGGTTTTGCAGAATTGGAAGTAATCCCCGACGAAATATATTTCAGCATTTCATTGAGAGAATATTTCAACGACGAAAAAAACCAGAAAGATAAAGTCATCATTACGACTTTGGAAAAACAGCTGATCAAAGCGGTCGCAGATGCTGGATTACCTAAGGAGGCTTTATCTATCAGTGGTTTAGGTGGTTACCAGAATTATACGGATAAGAAGAAAAAGCCTGCAACATTCCTTGAAAGCAAACAGTATGAGTTGAAAGTAGATCGTGCCGACAAGCTTGATGGGATCTTGTCGAAAGTGGAAAGTCGTGGAGTGCAGTATGCAAACGTTGCCCGCGTTGACCACTCCAAAAAAGAAGAATACAAGAAACAAGTGAAGATTAATGCGTTGAAGGCGGCCAAAGATAAGGCGACATATTTGCTTGAAGCCGTTGATCAGAAACTGGGGCCGGTTTTGGAGATCAGAGAAGTGGAAGACAACGTAAATTACCCTCAGCCGATGTATGCAAAAGCTGCGATGCGTGTGATGGGGGCAATGGAATCTGCTGATATGGTGCAAGATAGCGACGTTCAGTATCAGAAAATTAAGTTAAGTTACCGTATGCAGGCGGCCTTCGAAATTAAGTAAGGTGGAACAATATTTGTTGACCCGTAAGTTGCTTATTTATTGTATATTCACTTATCAATCAACGAACCACTTAAAACGATGAGCATTAACGCAAAACATTTGGCTACATTTATTCTCGGCGCAGCAGCCGGAGTAGCAGCCCATAAGTATCTTCAGAGCGAAGAAGGAGAAAAACTTCTGGAAGATCTGAAAACCAAAGCCAGCGACCTGAAAGCAGAAGCCGAAGGAGCTGTGGATAAAGCACCTGAATATTTTCAGGAATTGAAAACAAAAGGATCAGAAGCGATAAAATCCAATTTTCCGGATGCAGAAAAGTTTCTGAAAGATTTGATCGATAAATTTACAGGCGCTGGTGCCACATCAACGACAACAACAGAAAATGGCGATGTAGCCGCTGTGACGCCATCAGCACAATAATAAACCGGAAATATAAAAACGACAGAAAAGATTTCTCTCTTCTGTCGTTTTTATATTAACAAGCCGTGTATCTGTGCGTATTGAAGCAGCATAATGGTTTTTCCATCTTTGATTTCTCCTGAACTTATCATTTTAATGGCCTGGTTGAAGGGAATTTCCATCACCTCAATATTTTCCTGTTCAGTTTCACATCCTCCGCCTTCGCCGACTTTCATAGCAGCTGAATATTCAGCGACGAAGAAATAAAGTATTTCAGTGACTGATCCCGGCGACATATAAGCTTCAAAAATCTTCCTGACCGATTTGAGTTTATAACCAGTTTCTTCTTCTGTTTCTCTTTTGATGCAATCTTCTGCATTATCTTTATCGAGCAATCCGGCACATGCTTCGATCAGCATTCCGGTTGTGTTTCCATTGGTATAAGTTGGCAGGCGGAATTGTCTGGTAAGAATAACAGTTTGTTTTTCTTTATTGTACAACAGGATGGTGGCACCATTTCCGCGGTCATAGGCTTCCCGCGACTGGCGTTCCCAACTTCCATCAGCAAGCTGATAATCAAAGGTAAACTTTCTCAGCGTGTACCAGTTGTCTGAAAGAATTTCCTCGGAAACAAGATTGACTTTTTCATTCATAGCTAATTGATCGTTTTTGATTTAAAATGATTATATTTGATCAAATGTACAAAAACTTATGAATTTTCAAAAAAGAAAAAATATTATCTTAAATATTCTTGAAGAACGGGGAGAGGTGACGGTCAAGGAATTAGCGGATGAATTAGCTATTTCAGAAATTACTGTACGGCGTGACCTTACCGTTTTGACTGCGGATGGTTTGGTTTACCGCACACATGGAGGTATCATGAAAGTCGAGTTGACCAAGACGCCTTTCCATTTTGCCAATAAGGCAGCGGTCAATGTCGAGGAGAAAGATAATATCTGCCGGCTGGCTGCGAAAGAAATTCAGGAAGGTGATATTATTTTTATGGACTGCGGCAGTACCGTTTTTCGGCTATGCCAGTTTATCCGGAATAAGAAAATCCATGTGATCACGAATTCTCTTCCGATCGTTTATGAACTGATGAATTCGTCCGTGAAAATAAATTTGGTTGGGGGAGAAATTGATCCGGAAAGACAGGCTGTACATGGAAGAATCGCAGAAGAACACATTGGACGCTACAAAGCAGATCGTGCATTTATAGGCGTTGACGGGATTTCCGTAGAAAATGGTTTAAGTGCTTATAGTGAAATCGAGGCGGGAATAACGCTGGCAATGTTTGCAAATTCTGCTATTTCCTACCTGCTTTGCGATGCGTCCAAGGTAGGAAAAGATAAATATTTCCAGTTTGCCCCGTTAAATTCTCTGGATGTGATGATAACGAACAAGAGAACGGAGGAAACCGACCAGATCGAAAAAGCCGGTATTCGGGTAATTACTTTTTAAGAATCAAATCAACAAACTATGAAAAAGGCAACGTATTGGGTAGAAAAATATAACCTTGCCCCGCATCCGGAAGGAGGCTTTTATGCTGAAACGTATCGGTCTTTCGAGAATATTCCGCAGGCAGCTTTACCAGCAGGTTTTACCGGAGATCGGTCATTTTCGACAGGAATTTATTTCCTTTTGGAAAAGAATAATTTTTCAGCATTTCACAAAATCAGGTCTGATGAAATGTGGCATTTTTATCAGGGAGAAGCACTGGAAATTTTTGTGATTTATCCTGTTTCCGGCAAATTGGATATTATCAGACTGGGAGATAACCCTGATAAGGGAGAAACATTTCAGGCGGTTGTTCCTGCGAATACCTGGTTTGCTTCACGGCCGGCATCGGGTAGTAAATATGCTTTGGTAGGCTGTACGGTTGCTCCGGGATTTGATTTCGAAGATTTTGAAATGGCTGACCGGGAAACATTACAGGCCAGTTTTCCACAGCATGAAAAGCTGATAGAAGAACTGACCCGCTGATATTTTATAAATTAATAACCGATACTTACATCATCTCCTCTCGGATCAGAACCGCCTTCAAGCGAGCCGTCCGGGAGGACTAAAATACAATCCATACGGCCAATTGAATTGCGCTGCTGCTCGATAATGTAGCTTCTGCTTTGTAGTTTATTAATCGTGTTTTCGGTAAAAGCTCCTGCTTCAAAGACTGTTTTATCGGGCAACCATTGGTGGTGAAATTTAAATGCGTTGACAGATTGTTGCATCGTCATACCATGTTCCAATACATTCAGTATGGTTTGATAAACGGAGGTAATAATAGTCGAACCGCCTGGCGTACCAACAACCATAAATAATTTCCCGCCTTTTTCAACGATCGTCGGCGTCATAGATGAAAGCATACGTTTGCCGGGAGCAATCGCGTTCGCTTTATTTCCAACCAGACCATACATATTAGGCGCGCCGGCTTTCACGCTAAAATCGTCCATTTCGTTGTTCATAAAGAAACCGGCACCTTTTACGACAACTCTGCTGCCGTAGCCGCCATTAAGTGTTGTCGTGACCGATACCGCATTTCCTTCTTTGTCCACCACCGAAAAGTGTGTTGTTTCCGTACTTTCATATCCTGGAAAAACGCCTCCTGTAATGTTTTTGGAGTCTGTGGCCTTGTCAAATGAAAAATCCTTCCAGCGCTGCTGCAGATAATCTTTGCTGACCAAAGTTTCTGTCGGAATTTTTACAAAATCCGGGTCTCCCAAAAACTTGGCACGGTCTGCATATACACGTCTTTCGGCTTCTATCATCACCTGAACGGTAGAATCCGTATGCCATCCCCATTTTTTTAAAGGATAAGGTTCTGTAAATTTTAAAAGCTGGATCAGTGCAATTCCACCGCTGGATGGAGGAGCCATCGTAATAATTTTGTAATCTTTGTAGCTGTCTGAAATCGTTTCTCGCCATTTTGCATGATATTCCGAGAGATCTTTTTTACTAATGATTCCCTCTTTTTTATACCTCATATCTTTGGCAAGAAGTCGGGCAACTTTTCCGGAATAAAATCCTTTGCGGCCTTTTTTCTGTATGCGGCTTAATACTTTTCCCAAGTCTTTCTGAACCAATGTATCTCCCGCAGACCATTCTTTTCCGTCTGCACGCTGAAAATATTTGCTTTCAGGATTGAGCGCTATTAAATCTTTTTTAATTGCATTTAATCCACGTGCTTCCCTTTCGGTTTGGATTACCCCTTTATTTGCCAAATCAATCGAAGGCTGTAAAAGATCTTTCCAGGGAAGTTTTCCATAGCGGGTGTGGGCTTCAACCATCCCATCCACAGATCCGGGAACGCCAGAAGCCAGACGACCCAAAGTACTTAGTTTGGCAATGACATTTCCATCCTTATCCAGATACATATCTTTATTGCTTTTTGCCGGACCTTTCTCGCGGTAATCGATACTGGAACTTCTTCCGTCTTTATCACGAATGACCATGAAACCGCCGCCGCCAATATTTCCCGCAGAAGGATGAACGACAGCCAACGCAAATTGTACAGCAATGGCAGCATCAATTGCATTTCCGCCGGCTTTTAAAATGTCAACACCAACCCCGGACGCATCCGGATGTGCGGTGGCAACAATACCATTTTTTGCAAATACGCCCTGACGATCATTGTAAAACGGTTTCTGATTCGGATCGTCTGTTAAAAACTGGTAAAAACCTTTGGATTCCTGAACCGGCTGTTGGGCAGCTAAAAATCCGGAAAGCATTGAAAACGACAGGGCAAGGGTGTAGCGTATATTCATTTCTTGGTGTTCAGAGATTCTAAATGTAATTTAGTAAATGTAAATTAGAGGAGTGGCATCGACTTGGATATTTGAAATAATTTCAGGAGATTTTAGTATACTTTCCGGTATATTCAACTACTCAAACGCTCAAAATGCCTTTTGTACTAATTTGTTTCTGAGCACGATAGTTTCCCGTTAACTTTTCGAATCCAAAGCAAGGCGTCCAGAATTTAGACAATGAAGCTAATATGAAATTTTTACGGCAAATATATGAGAGTTTCCGCTTTGCCTGGCAGGCGCTGCAATCCAATATTACGCGTACAACTTTATCTCTTTTAGGAGTTACCGTAGGGATTTTTGCAATTGTTGCTGTATTTACGATCGTCGACTCCCTTGAAAAAAGTATTCGTGATAGTATGAGCGCCATTGGCGACAAGGTTCTTTATGTTCAGAAATGGCCTTGGGGTTTTGGAGGAGAGTATCAATGGTGGAAATATTTCCAGTGGCCAAGTCCGTCGAATGCTGAATATAAATATTTGTATGATAATCTTGAAAATGCAAGTGCCGTAGCGGTAATGGATTTCAGGGGAAGGATTACGTTGAAAAATGGATCAAGCAGCATTGAGGCATTGATTCAGGGAGTTTCATATGAATACAACGAAATTTCCGATGTGCCTCTGGCGTCCGGTCGTTACTTTATGCCTATGGAAACGACCAATGCCCGTAATGTCGCGATCATTGGTGCCGATATTGCGGAGGCACTTTTCCCAAATCAGGTCGCAGAGGGAAAAATTTTCAAGCTCAATGGAAATAAATTTACAGTTATCGGAGTACAGGTAAAAAAAGGAGAGAGCCTGGTCGATTTTGGGGGAAATCCGGATAAGAAATGTATTATCACTTATGGATCTTTTGCAAAAATGTTCCAGTCTGGACGGCCCGACCCTGATATCGTTGTGAAAGCTTTTGAGAGTGACGAAGGTATGAAGGAAGTTGAAGCAGAAGTGATTGGTTTGATGCGTACCAAACGTGGAATTAAACCAAGAGAAGATAACAACTTTTCAATCAACAAGCCGGAAGCTGCAGCTCAGGCAGTATCAGGTTTGTTTTCGGTATTGTCGCTCGCAGGGTGGGTTATTGGCAGTTTTTCAATTCTTGTAGGAGGGTTTGGTATCGCCAATATTATGTTCGTTTCAGTCAAGGAAAGAACCAATCTGATTGGTATTCAAAAGTCGCTTGGCGCGAAAAATTATTCGATTCTTTGTCAGTTTTTGTTTGAAGCGGTGATGTTAAGTTTAGTAGGAGGGTTGGTTGGTATATTTCTTGTATACTTACTTTCGTTCATGCAACTCGGTACGCTTGTGATTATCCTGACGCCAGGAAATATTATACTCGGACTTGGAGTTTCCTGTGTTATCGGCGTGTTGTCGGGAATTATTCCTGCCATGCTCGCGGCCAGAATGGATCCGGTTATTGCCATTCGGGCGAAATAAGGATAGGAAAAATCATTCAGTTTTCCGAAGTTGCTTTAATTATCACACAAACTTTTAACCGACAAACTAATCATGCGTAAATGGGTTATCATTATTGTTCTCCTGGCAGTTGTTTTTGGAGTTCTATATTATCTGACTTTTGGCTATTACAGTGAAGGAAAACGTGGCGGATTTATTACCCGTCTGAGCAATAAAGGTTACCTTTTCAAAACCTATGAAGGAGAATTAAAAATGGGCGGTTTGTATGAAGGGGATGGTTCCCTGAATGCATCCGAATGGACTTTCTCTGTTAGTGGAAAAAACAAAGATGCCATCACGAAACTTGAAGAAGCAATTGCAAGCGGCCACCGCGTTTCGCTTACTTACGAAGAAAAATTCTTTACACTTCCCTGGAACGGAGATACCAAGTTTTTTGTGACCAATGTGGAAGTACTGGCGGGTAGTGGGGGAGCAACGCAAAACCCAAACAATTTCCCGAAAGTGCAGCCGGAGCAGCCAACTGAGATTGATACCGCTAAGGTGCTTTAATTTTGCATGATAGAATGAGTGAATGATAGAATGTCGGATCGGGCATATTATTTACTCATTCTATCATTCAGTCATTCAAAATTATTTCACCCTCCTGCTTTTTTAGCTTTGTAACCCTTCCCGACCAGCCACGTGATCACCTTTTCCCTGTGATCTCCCTGAATCAGGATTTCTTCTTCTTTTACTGATCCGCCGCTTCCGCATAGTACTTTTACCTGTTTGCCGAGAGCTTCCAGATCTGCGCCAGTGCCAATAAATCCTTTTACGACAGTAATAACTTTTCCGCCTCCTTTCCGGTCAAGCCAAACGCGTAAATCCTGCTGGGCTGGTGCTAATGTTTCTGCTTCATCCTGGCTGGAATCAGAATACTCAAAATCGGGATTGGTTGAATAAATAATCCCTGAGCGGTTCTTTTTAGACATAATGAGATTGAAGATTAAAATTTTCTAAACCGGTTTTAAACAATAACCCGTAAACTTTTGGGTTTGATTTTTACTTCGATTCGCGTCGTATCAAGTTGCAAAGGTTCACCGTCATAATGAATCATAGGCGGTTCGTCAGCTTCGACGATGGCATCCTGTGCTAGTTGGTAAGAAATATATTTTGAAGGTCTTAATTGCTTCGTGAAAAGACGGTAAGTAAGATTTGAGCCATACCATTTTGGAAAAGGTACGATGGTACAAATATCCAGTTGGCCGTCAAATAAACTTGCTTGCGGAGCGACCCAGGCATTATTCCCATACTGACCTGCATTGGCAAAAGAGAGCGAAAACACTTCTATTTTCTTACCATTCAATTTATACGACTGAGGCTTGTAATTCCAATAAGATTTCAGCGAAACACTCAGATATGTCGCAAGTCCGCGAGAATTTTCTTTACTGAATAAATCGCCAACATAGGCGTCAAATCCCATTCCGGCAGTACAGAAAAAAGGAATTCCGTTAAGTTCTGCTGAGTCAATCGTATTTACCGAACCAACAAAAAGCTGTTCAAGTGCAGCGTCAAGTGTTAAAGGCAAGCCTAAATGACGGGCAAGTCCATTTCCTGAACCTAATGCCAAAATTCCAAGCGGCGTTGAGCGGTTCACCAATGCTTTCGCGACTTCGTTAACCGTTCCGTCACCTCCGACAGCAACAATTGCTTTCCATCTTTCTTTGTCGATATTTTCCCTGACCAAGGTTGTAGCGTGCCCGCGCCCTTCCGTAAAAAATATCTGCGATTTTCCACCTTTGGTTTTTACAAAGTTTTCTATTGCCGTGGAAATTTTTTCAGGGTGCTGGCCGATGGAAGTACCGGAGCTTGGGTTAATGATAAATAAATAAGAATCAGCCACGGATCAAGCGAAAAATAAAAAGAGGATGCCTATAAATATGATAATAAACAGATAGTACAAGCCATCGATAAATGGATATTTCTGGCGGTCCAGCTTTTTAAATATATCATCAAACATGCTCATCTTGCTAATCAGTTATTTGTAAATAGCACTTTCTGATAGATTTGGGAAGGAATCATTTTCAAAATGAATCTTTCCTGTATCTTTAAACGAAAGAAACTTCCTACAAAAATCCGTAAAAAATATGAGAAACTGTGTTTTGACCTTACTTCTATTATCATTAAGCTATTTTGCCATAGCGCAGTCGAAGGCAGATAAGGATGAAATTTATGGAATTCTCAACCGTCAAAATGGTGACTGGAACCGTGGCGATGTGAAATCATTCATGAATGGCTACTGGGAATCTGACTCTCTGATGTTTGTGGGGAAAAACGGAGTTACTTATGGGTATAATCAAACGTACGAAAACTATCTGAAACGATATCCGGACCGTGCGTCCATGGGAACACTCAAATTTGAATTCGTTAATCTGACTTTTCCGGCAAAAGGTGTTGCCTTTTTAGTAGGAAAGTGGAACCTGACACGCCCGGAAAAAGGTGATATTGGAGGACACTATACTCTGCTCTGGAAAAAAATTAATGGAAAGTGGCTGATCATTTGTGATCATTCGAGTTAAACATTTACTTGATTGAATTAAGCTTCAAAACATAAAAAAACCGGCTCGCGTCATTGCAAGCCGGTTTTTATGTAAAATATCTTCTGTTATAATCTTTTCAAACTCATTACCGCGTTGACAGCTGCGCCAGTTCCTGTTGTATTAGTGTTTACAACGATTTTCATGTCATTCGGATTTTGAGTCAGCCCGAATGTATTACTTGTAGAACCATTTGTGAGTGTAAGTTTTCCGGTTTCCACTTTCCATTTGGTATCTGCCGCAATGTTAACAAAGGCTCCAATAAGGGTAACTGCGGCATCGCAATCCGAAAGAGTTACTTTATTGTCATTCGTAAAAGTGAATTTTAATTCTTTGTAGCATGGAGCTAAGGTTGGCAGCAAAGCTAATTGCGGTATGCTTGTTGAAGAATTTTCTGGCTCAACAGCAGTCAATTGCCATCTTCCAACAATTTCATTATTATCGACAGTTCCGGGAGTTTCGTCGTCGTCATCTTTACAAGAAACAAAAACGAAGGCAAGAAGAAGGAATGATAAAAATGCTGTTTTACTCAATAGGTTAAAAATTTTCATAGCAAAGAAATTATTGATTAAGACTTAACATGTTATTCAACTTCAAACTTACTGTAAAAATTGTCCTGATTAATAAATTAAGACTTTTAGGCGTAAAATATTGAATATAAACTGGCTAGTTTTTAGTTTTTAAAAAAGTATCCAACAGTTTTTGGGCGGCAGCTATTGGAAGTTCGTTCCCTTCGGAAACCGATTTTTCAACAATTTTTACTGCTTTTTTGATCGTTGTATTTTCATAGAATTGATCTTCCAGAGTTTGGCGGATATAACCATGCATCCATTCCAAATTCTGATTTTGTCGGTTTCGATTAAAAAAGCCATTTTCCGTGGTCAGTTTGGCATAATCCTTAATTAATTCCCAAAGTTCGGGTATTCCTGTTCCTTTTAAAGCCGAACATGTTATCACACGAGTAGTAAATCCAGAATCTGATTTTGGAAATAAATGAAGGGCATTCTGATATTCACCAACAGCTTGCTGAGCGGCTATTTTATTTTTCCCGTCTGCTTTATTAATAGCGACAGCGTCGGCCATTTCCATAATGCCTTTTTTTATTCCCTGTAATTCATCACCAGCTCCTGCAAGCATAAGAAGCAGGAAAAAATCGCTCATGCCACGAACGAGTGTTTCGGATTGTCCGACGCCAACCGTTTCGATAATGATAATTTCATAACCTGCGGCTTCGCATAGCAACATCGTTTCCCTGGTATTCCTTGCCACACCTCCCAACGATAAGCCGGCTGCTGATGGCCGGATATAAGCAAGCGGATCATGTGCAAGATTTTCCATCCGCGTTTTGTCTGCAAGAATGCTGCCTCCCGATTTTTTGCTTGAAGGATCGATCGTGAGAACAGCGATCTTTTTATTCAGTTTGGTAAGATGTTTTCCAAAAGCTTCAATAAAGGTACTTTTCCCGACGCCGGGAACTCCTGTTATCCCGATCCTGAGCGATCTTCCTGTTGCGGGAAGTATTGTTTCCAGCAATTTACCAGCGAGCTGACGATCATTTTTTAGTTTGCTTTCGATCAGTGTGATGGCCCTGCTGAGGACAATTCTGTCTCCGGAAAGAATTCCTTCTGAATAAGCATTAACCGTGAGACGCTGGCGCATGGACCGGGTTTTTGGTGTAAAAACGAAGTTTATAAAATTCGCCGGTGAATAGCAATAATGAAACTTTTTAATATGAAAAAAGGCGAAAAGCAGTATATTGCTCGTTTACAATTACATATTTTACTTTTCAGCAATACGAATGAATATCTTATCAAATCGCTTATGGCTTATGGCAGTTTGGTGCCTGGGTTCAGTAAGTGTTTTCGCTCAGGAAGCGGACAAACCAAAGTACGATGCCCATGTACTTTTTCACCCGTTGTTTAATTTCCAGCCAGGTAGTGAATATCGTACAGGCAGTGGTGCTCCCGGACCCCGTTACTGGCAGAACCGCGCTGATTATAAGATTAACGTGGCTTTAAATGAAAAAGAAGAAACAGTCTCAGGTGACGTAGAAATCACTTACAAGAATAATTCTCCGGAAGCACTGGAATTTGTCTGGCTTCAATTGGATCAGAATGCATTCAACAATGATTCTCGCGGAGGCAAGACAACGGCTATTACTGGCGGAAGATTTGGAAACAATGGATTTAACGGCGGCGATGCTATCAAAACCGTTTCTGTCCAGCAGGGAAGTGGAAAAGCGGTGGATGCAAACTATATCATTACCGATACACGTATGCAAGTTCGTTTGGCTACTCCTGTAAAAGCAAACGGCGATATAATCAAAATTAAAATTGCTTATTCATTCAAGATTCCTGAATATGGTTCTGACCGTATGGGAACGCTTGAAACGAAAAATGGCATTGTTTATGAAATGGCCCAATGGTATCCACGGGTAGCTGTTTTTGATGATATTGAGGGTTGGAACGTACTTCCTTACCTTGGAGCAGGTGAGTTTTATCTTGAATATGGAGATTTTGAATATGCCGTTACTGTGCCTTGGGATCACATCGTTGTAGGTTCCGGTGAATTATTGAATCCTGCGGAGGTACTTACCGCTGAGCAGAGAAAACGTCTGGCTGATGCTGCGAAAAGTGATCAGACGGTGATGATCCGTACTGCGGAGGAAGTTACGAATCCGGCATCGCGCCCGAAACAATCAGGAACATTGACATGGAGATTTAAATGTCTTCAGGCGCGTGACGTGGCCTGGGCCACTTCAAAAGCTTTTGTTTGGGATGCAGCCCGCATGAATCTTCCGAACGGAAAAACAGCTTTGGCGCAATCAGCTTATCCGGCGGAAGATGGAGGAAAAGATGGCTGGGGGCGCTCAACAGAGTATGTGAAAGGTTGTATTGAATTTTATTCAAATTATATCCACGAATATACCTATCCAGTGGCGACAAACGTAGCAGGGATTGTAGGTGGTATGGAATATCCCGGAATTGTTTTTTGCAGCAGCAAAAGTCGCAAAGATGATTTGTGGGGAGTTACAGATCACGAATTTGGTCACAACTGGTTCCCGATGATCGTTGGAAGCAACGAGCGTAAATATGCGTGGATGGATGAAGGATTTAATACGTTCATCAATTTCCTTTCAGGGGATAATTTCAATAACGGCGAGTTTAAGGATATTCAGATGAATGACCTGCACCGTTTGGCTCCGATTATTTTCCGTAATAATGCTGATCCGATCATGACGATTCCAGATGTGGTTCAGGCTGCAAATCTTGGCTGGGAAGCGTATTACAAACCGGCAATTGGTTTGAAAATGTTACGTGAGCAAATTCTTGGAAAAGACCGTTTCGATTATGCTTTTCATCTTTACGTAAAACGCTGGGCATTTAAACATCCAACGCCTTACGATTTCTTCCGCACGATTGAAGATGCGGCAGGTGAAGATCTTGGCTGGTTCTGGAAAGGCTGGTTTTTTGAAAATTACAAGCTGGATCAAAGTGTGAAAGATGTGGCTTATATCGAACAAAATCCGTCAAAAGGCTCGGTGATCACAATCGAAAATCTTGATCAGTTTGCAATGCCGGCAAAAATTGATGTGGAAGAAGTAAGTGGGAAAAAAACGCGTGTGGAATTGCCGGTCGAAATCTGGCAGCGTGGCGGAAAGTGGACATTCAAAGTGGATACGCAGCAACCGCTTAAATCCGTTACGATCGATCCGGACCATCAGCTTCCGGATATTAATCCGCAAAACAATAGTTGGAAACCTGGCAAGTATTCAGTTTCGGAGACAAACTAGGACTAACATAAAATATATTAGCCTTGCAGATTTGATACTCATCAAATCTGCAAGGCTTTTTCTTTGTCTTGCTAATGCAGTTCGGGTGATTTATTAGATTGTAATCAGCATTGCGCCGTATGAATATCCGCCGCCAAAAACCGTGATTACTATATTTTGACCTTTAACAAACCTTGATCTGTTTTCTGAAAGTGCGATAGCACAACCTGCGCAGCCTGTATTTCCAAGATATTGAATGTTTGAAATCAATTTCTCCGCGGGAATTCCCAACGTATTAATCACATTCAAACTGATACGGTGATTGGCCTGATGCGGGATCAGATAATCCAGATCATTAATCGTTAAACCACAAGCCTGCAGAACCTGTTGGCTGACTTTTGGCATATAGATACAAGCATTCTGGAAAACATCACGGCCGAATGGCATAATAACGCCGCGTTCGTTTGGACGAAGCACAACGGCTTCAATCGCCTTACCGCTTGTTGCAGCACCGCCAGTGATCAGTTTCTTGATCTGCATATCGGAGTCAGACTGTCTTTCTTTCGAAATCAGAATGGCCGAAGCTCCGTCTCCCCATAAGTGGCCGGAAACCGTATCGCTTTCGTTATAGTATGCTGTGTTATGATCAGAAACAACGACCAATGCTTTGGTGGCTTTTCCCATCGCAAAGTAACCTTCGACGATTTCTATTGCATTCAAAAGTGATGAACAGGCAGAAGAAATTGTAACAACCGGGATGTCGGGAAGTGCTAAATGATGCTGAACCGCATGCGCAACAGTTACTATGGTATCATATGGTGTATAAGTGCCACCTACGATCAAGTCAATTTCATTTTTACTAAATGGGATATTATCCTCTAGTAATAACTTAACGGCTTCAATAGCCATGGTCGAAGTATTCTCTCCTTGTGCAGCTTTGCGGCGTTCGTAAATTCCCGTGCGCTCAACAATCCATTCGCTGGACAGGTTATTGAGATTTGTAAAATATTCATTACCAATTACTTCACTTGGTAGATAATGACTGAGTGTATTAATATACATGGTTGAGAAGTTGACTTCGCAATCTACAATTCTGTTTAATTCCGAAAGTTAAATATTTCGTAGAAAGCATAGTACTTAATATTTGAACAATTCAATAATAAGTTTATAAAATTATACAAATAATTTAAGTTGTTAAAATTCTGTTTTTTTAGATTTTCAATAAATTTTTATAAAAGTGCAGCAAAATCTGTTCCTCACTTGCCCAGTTATAGTTATTTTCTACTGCGATTCTTCCATTAGCTCCCATCGTTTTCGCCAATACAGGATTTTCTATCAGCCATTCAAACGACTTTGCCAGAGCGTGGGCGTCATAGGGTGAAATACAAAACCCACACGCTGAACTTTCCACCACTTGCTTATACAATGAGAAATCGGAAGTGATTACTGGCAAATTCAGTGCCATGTATTCAAACAACTTCGTGGTGTAGGAATCGGCATAGTCGGCAACGGGTTTTAGCAAAGCAATTCCCACTGTGGCGCCGTCAGCATATCCCACTATTTCCCGAAGATCTGTATACCCATGAAAATTCAGATGTCTTTCAACTTTTTCAAAATGTGGTAATCTTCTTGCTTCGTCCCAACTAAATTGAAACCTGCCAAATAAATGAACCTGAAATTCAGAATATTTTATTTTCAAATGTGCCAATGCTTCAATGAGCGTGTCGAAAGATCGTTCCATGGAAATCACACCGGAATAAAAAAACACGGGCGGATTTTTCAGAGGTTCCTTTCTTTCGGTACAGGCATCGATGAGTGGCAGCGAAACATAATTGTGAACAATCGCATGAGGTAAGGGCAAACTTTTATATTCTTCCAGATAAGCGTCTTCCGTAAAAACACAGTAGAAATTTTTACGCGCAAATCCGTCAAACAGTTTAAATAAACGGCGATAAATGATCGCTTTGTTATATCGTTTTATTGAGAATTTCTTATAAAGATTTTCCTGAACCTCGTAAACTACTTTCGCGCCAAGCATTTTGAACAAAAAAGCCGCCGGAATCAGTTCCGGCACAAAGATATGAACAATTGAAGGACGAAAAAGTAAACACTTCCAAAGTAAAACCGGATGAGATAACAAGATTCTGGACAACAGATTCCGGAAACAGGGCAGATTAACGAAATGGATTTTTTCATCTTTTGCAATATCATACCCGCCAGGGATCGCACAAATCACTCGATAGTACGAAGCAAGTGACGGAGCGATTTTGTAAACTATCCGTGGATCTGTTGCCGGATGAACCGTGCTTAGCAGTAAAACTGTCGGCTTCATTCTCCGCTTACAATCGCTACCCCCGAAGATGTTCCGATCCGTTCGGCTCCTGCTTCAATAAATGCTATGGCTTGCTCACGTGTTTTAATTCCTCCCGATGCTTTAATTTTAATTTCAGCAGGAAGTATTGACCGCATCTTTTTCACCAGTTCAATTTCAGCTCCCTTCGGTGCAAATCCTGTTGATGTTTTCACAAAATCCACTTTTGACTCTGCACAAATTTCACATGCCGTATAAAGTTCGAATGAATCCAGATAGGATGTTTCAATAATTACTTTGAGTAATGCATTGCTTGCGTGCGCGATCTCAGCCAATTGCCGAAGCTCTTCCCGAATACTCAGATAGGCCATTGACTTGAACCTGGAAACATTCATTACCACATCGAGTTCTGTCGCGCCATTTGCCAGTGCATTCTGAGCTTCAAAAACTTTTGTTTCCGTTGTCGAATACCCCAAGGGAAATCCGATTACAGTTGCAATTTCAATTTTTACAGGACAAAATTCGAACATTTCTACGGTATACCCGACATAGGCCGGAGCCACACAAACAGCTTTAAACTGGTGAATCCAGGCTTCCTCGCATAACTTACGGATATCCGTTTCACTGGCCGTTGGCGAAAGCAGCGTATGATCTATGTACCGGGAGAGTTCTGTCATATTAGCATTCAATGAAAAAAGATAAAGCAAAAACCCCGTCTACTGACAGGGTTTTTGCTTTAAATATATTTTTCTGAATTAGATTTCAGTTTTAGGAGTTTCAACAGCTTCAACAGCTGCTTCTTCTACTTCTTTCTTATCAGTTGATTCGCCTGCAACGAATAATTCCGGCACGTATTTAGCCAACAAATTATACCAGGTAATCACTTTTTTGATATCTGAAACATAGACTCTTGAACGATCGAAATCAGGCAGGATTTCATTCAAAAACTCGATAAGGTCTTTGTCAGATGAGCTCTTGATCTGCAAAGCAACCTGTTCGCCATGTACTTCTTTAATTTTAAGAAAAACATCCGCCAATGGAACCGATTCCTCTTCTCCCTCAGTGAAAATAGAAACGTCTTTCAAAACAGAAACACGGGCCGTTGGTCCAATTAATGACTTTTCACGTTTTTCATCCAGGCTTTCTACAATCACACCTGCGCGGCTAGGTTTCAAAATACGGAACAATCCGCCTTTTCCTGAAACGTTTGCTATCTCTTTCAACAATTCCATTCCTGTTGATTCTACTTTCTCGCTCATCCTTTTGTTTGTGCTATTAGTGGTCTCTTTATTTAAAGTCGATTGATATCATTAATTGATCCGGTCGTATCCGATATTTTCTAGTGAAACAGCACCAAAAAGTAAATGGCTACGTGATTACTATTTATGATAATTTAAAATTTCCGCAAAATAACGGAAAGATTGGTCGGTAAGCAACCTTATTCGATGTTCGTTTTCTCAAACGTTTGATTATAAGATTCTATTGTTTCAAGAATTCCCTCTCTTCCTTCGCCTTTTTCTGCTGATGTGACGAACATAGGCGGGATTTCTTCCCAGATTTCCCCAAGTTTTTCTTTATATTTTGTAACCTGAACTTCTTGTTGATATGGTTTAAGTTTATCTGCCTTCGTGAAAATAATGTGAAATGGAATGCCGCCTTGTCCAAGTTCTTCCATAAATTCCAGATCCACTGCCAGCGCGTCATGTCGAATATCGATCAGGACAAAAGTGCAAACCAGATTAGGGCGGTTATGAAGATAATCGCCAATCATCTTCTCCCATTTTTCCCTTTCCGTCTTACTCACCTTGGCATAACCATAGCCAGGTAAATCAACCAGATACCAATTGTCATTGATGAAATAATGATTAATCAACTGCGTCTTTCCCGGTTGCTGAGAAGTCTTGGCAAGGGACTTTTTCCCAGTCAGCATATTAATTAACGATGATTTTCCAACATTAGACCGTCCAATGAATGCGTATTCCGGCAAATCAGGTTTAGGGCATTTCTCATAATCAGAATTGCTCATCACATATCTGGCATCTTGAATTTTCATGACGGTAGGTTATTAATTTTGCCACAAAGGTACGTTTTTCTTTTTTAACCGAGTATTAGATATCCGTTAGAAGTAGTTTGTGCTGTGTTCTACAAAGTTGAAATTTTAGCTGGATTTCAACTATTTCCGGCTACGTATATGGACAGTAGTTTTACAAAAATTTAAAAAGTATATCTTACAATATTTTAAAAGTAGTTCTACGAAATGATCTAAAAAATACGTGCACATTTCCAATTCTTTCTTACAATATAGTTAATCTGGCCAATTAGCTTTGTATCAAGTTATTCACCAGAAAAAAAGATATTCCCAGCACCCGTAAATAGATTGATACGCGTAAACCCAGGGGCTTGTAGAAAAAGTGAGACATTTAGCTTATTTTTATGACTCAAACATCTACAAGCCCTTTCTATCAGAATTAAGTATAATGAGTGAGTGTTATTGCCGAATTTTGTCTCGTTTTAGTTTCTTAAAGTGCTTTGCGGCGGTCGTGCTCCTCGTGAGTGTGACCTTTTCTTCTGAAGCGCAAAGTTTCTACGCAGCCGGAGGTGCAATTCACGATTTTAGAGGAGGGTTTAAAATAGATTCCTTTCCAATAAAAGTCGAAGGACTTGACTCAAAAATTGACGAGAATTTCGGAATTTCTAAAATTTGCTTTACAATTCTTCACCCGAGAGTTTCGGATCTGAAAATAGAATTGATCAGTCCAGATGGCACAAGTATCTGGTTAACAAATCGTAATGGAAGAGACGAAGGCAGGCATTACACAAATACATGCTTCCGCTCAAACGGATTTTCAGGCTATGTGCACCAGGCAGAAGCTCCGTTTACCGGAGAATATATTCCGGATGGAAGGATGACATTTTTAAATAATGGTCAGAATCCAAATGGTACTTGGTACTTGATGGTGCAGGACTTGCGGACGGGCGAAAAAGGCGCTTTGAACTTTGTAACGCTTGAATTTGCGAAAAACCCAACACCCAACACAGATGTTAGTCCATGTTCACTGGAAGACGGGACTGCCTGCAAATGTGCTGATGGAAGCGCTGATTGCGAATTGCTTCCGGATCTTGTTATTCTTTCAAGACTAACACTTGATCAGGTTAAGGAATATCCCTGGAACGACCCATATTATCCTGGGCAACTGCGTCTGGCTGCATCTATCGCCAATATTGGAGATGGGCCTATGGAAGCTTTTGGAAACAATAAGTGGTATTGCGGAAGCGAAGAAGTTAAAGATTCTACAGTGATATGTAAGGATAAAACGCATCCGAGGCAACAAATAAATCAGCGTATTTATAAGAAGAACGGGAATAAAATGGAATGGCAGGACCGTGTTGCCGGAACCAATTATTTCGATGATAAGCCTGGTCATAATCACTATCATGTTGATGATTGGGTTGAGTTCAGGGTGGTAAAAGAAATCAAAAGCAAGAAGGGCAAAGTAACTAAGAGAGAGCTGGTTTCGAAAGGAAGCAAGGTAAGTTACTGCCTGTTTGATTCAGGAATATGCAATAATAACGATAGCCTGTGTGTCCTGAACGGAAAGACCTACGGCAACCAAAACCTTACCAATTATGGACTAGGTAATTATGTGGATTGCAAATCTTTGAAACAAGGCATCAGTGTTGGAGGTTATGACACGTATGGAATGATGTATGAAGGGCAGTCAGTTTCTTTGCCAAAAGGATTAAAATCAGGTGATTACGTTCTTGAAATCGAAGTCGATCCGACGGGTATTTATAAGGAAAAAGATAAATCGAACAACACGTTCAAAATGCCAATCCATATTTCGAAACAGGAATAGCGGATTATCAGAATAAAAATAACACGCTTACATCGCTGGCTCCGAAAAGGTGCCCGGGATTTCTATGAATTTACACTAACAAGGATTATTAACTCAACTCTATATTAATTTTTATGAAAGGGATTATTTACAAATGGCTTCTTCTGGGGCTGACATTGTTTTTAACAAATAATATCTACGCACAACAATGTCCTGCCGGAAACTTTACAGCGGTAACTGGCGGAACTTACAAACTTGATGGAGACAAAACATTACTTATTTCTTCCAACGTCACAGATCTAACACTGGAAATCAGCAACAGAGATAATGTCATCTGCGTTGCTTCCGGCGTAACCTGGGAACAGAATAAACAAACTAACTTTAATGGTTCTGTAAGCATTAATGTATTTGGAACTTTTGTTTACAACAGCAGCGATAATTTTAATGGAAATGTCCCTTCCTATCTGAATGTACAGGAAGGCGGGATTTTAAAAACAAACACAACTGGTATTGGCAGCAACTTGCTAATCAATAATCAGGGAACTACGACTTTTACGACTACGGGAACGGTGGATTTCCGTGATTCTTTCTCTTTCTACAATTTAGGGCCTAATGCTAAATTAATCGCAACGGCGCCGGGTTTAGTAAGATTTGGTACCAATACGATAATCTGCAATGCCGGAACAATGGATTTCGGAAGTCTTGAAAATGCAGATGCAAAACGTTTCAAAAATGAAGCGTCGGGTGTGATCAATATCAGCCGGTATTTCTATAATCACGGATCAATTTTGAATGACGGTGAAATCAATACACTTTGTGGGAAATTTGGCTCGTCCGGTTGTGAGTTTATTATCGGTGACAAGGGTGCAGGAAAGGAATTTGAAAACAACGGATGTATGAATATCACAGGAAACGTCAATATTCGTGGTGCTGCCTTTAATAACGGAACGATTACGATTACAAACGGAGATCTTACAATTGATAAAAAAATCTCAGGTTACAACGGATCGATCATCGTTGTAAATGGAAAAAGTGTGATCAATAGCGATGGAGGTTATAACGGAACCAACATGTTTTTCTGGGATGAAAATACAGTCGGAAATGATTTTGATGAGAGAAGAAATAATAACCCGGCGATAACCACAGTATATAAAGTAGAAAAAAGAACTTGCGTAAAAGAAGAGGCTTTCGGTTCGATTGGAGACTTCGTTTGGTATGATAAAAATCAGAACGGTAAACAGGATACTGACGAACTTCCTGCTCCGGGATTGAAAGTGCAGTTATACAAACTTGTTTCGGGAACCTGGACATCAGAAGTAAGCGCGGTTACCGACAAATACGGAAAATATCTTTTTGATGGTTTGACATCAGCTAAATATAAAGTTCAATTCACATTGCCTTCTGGCGGAAAGGCTTTCTTTACATCCTTCAAAAAAGCAGGTGTAGATGCAGATGAAGACAGCGATGCAAATACAGCTGAAAACAATTCAAGCGATGAAATTACAATTGATACTTCTTATCCGGTAGGAAATGTCAAGCGCGACAACATGACCCTCGATGCGGGAATTTATGAAGGTTCGACTCCATTGCCCGTTACCTTGATCAGCTTTACTGTTAGTAAAGAAAATGAATCAGCTCAGTTGAAATGGTCAACTTCAATGGAAACAAACAGTGAAAGTTTTGACGTAGAGCACAGTTTAACAGGTAAAAGCTGGCAGAAAGTTGGTAACGTTCTTGCTTCCGGTGAAAGTTCGGCAGAGATCAAATACTCGTTCATTGATACAAATCCTGCAAACGGAGAAAATCTTTACAGGCTGAAAATGATCGATGCTGACGGAACTTTTGCATATAGTGGCATTCGCAGTGTGAGTATCGAGCTTGGCGAAGGAGTAGTGGTATACCCGAATCCGGTTGCTGACCGTCTGTACTTGAAGGTTACAGACTGGACGAAAGTAAACAAGGTTCAAATGTTTGACCTGAATGGAAAAGCGATCTTTAATTCGACAAAAGCACCTGTTGACGGAATCGACGTTAAAAACCTGCCATCCGGATTGTACGCTGTGAGCATAACACGCACGAACGGAGCTACAAACAGTTTCAAAGTTGTTATCAATAAATAGTTAAAAGCAAGACTTCTGCCGCCATTAGAAGTTGTATAAGCCCAATGAAGTTAGCGCCCTTGCAGATAGTATTGCGAGGGCGCTTTTTTGTTGCAAAAATTAAGTAAGTTCGCTTCATATTTTCGAAAGTAGAATTGAACCTATTGGGTAAGAATTGGTTTAGTAAAATAAACCGGATAGGTATTTTCGTTATATATTTGTTCAAACTATAATATAACCAAGGCAATGAAAGGTTTTCAAAAAATGATCTCTCTGTTGTTCGTGGCGGCACTGACTTTTTCAACAGTATATGCTAACGATGGCGGTAAAAAAGACACAAAGGCAGATGTTGGTATAAAGTTTTCAGAAGGAAATTGGGCTGCAATTTTAAAGAAAGCCAAAGCTGAAAAGAAAATTGTTTTTCTGGATGCTTATACAACCTGGTGTGGCCCTTGCAAATTATTGCAAAAGAACGTTTTCACGAAGCCGGAAGTAGGAGCGTTGTTCAATCAGAAATTTATCAATGTAAAAGTTGATATGGAAAGTGGCGAAGGTCCGAAACTTGCTAAAAAATATCCTTTGGAAGGTTATCCAACATTATTCTTTATCGATCCGGATGGTAAAGTTGTTAAACAGGTTATTGGTTACCAAAATCCTGAAACTTTGCTAAGTATCGGTAAGGCAATTCCAGCAATATAATTAATGGTCAAGTCTAGTCAGGGTCTTCCTGACGCTTGAAATGGTTTGAAGTAAATTGTCAGGTATGGTCATTTCTTGACTATACCTTTTTTTTGTTTGAAATAAAAATGTCAGGCTTCATCATTCCCGCGGACAACGTCTGACGATTAATGACAAAACCTGACAACAATTGACTGCTAAATCTTATTCGTAATAATTCATTACACGGTGACCGCTGTTTTCTAACAACTGATCTTTTTTGAACAACGTCAAATCTGCCGTAACCATATCATTAACAAGTGCTTTTAAATCATATTTAGGTTTCCAGCCCAGTTTTGTCATTGATTTGGTTGGATCTCCAATCAATAATTCAACCTCTGTCGGACGGAAATATCTAGGATCGACGGCGACAACTTCTTTGCCAACTTCTAACTGATAAGCAGGGTTGTTGCATTTTACTACTTTCGCTATTTCTGCTGCGCCTTCTCCTGAAAATTCAAGTTCAACACCAACCTCAGCAAAAGCCATACGAACGAAATCACGGATACGCGTTGTAATACCAGTTGCAATAACAAAATCTTCGGCAACTTCCTGCTGCAAAATCAGCCACATTGCTTCAACGAAATCTTTTGCATGGCCCCAGTCGCGTTGTGCGTCCAGGTTTCCAAGGAAAACTTTGTCCTGCAAACCTAAGGCAATCCTGGCAACAGCTCTTGTAATTTTACGTGTTACAAAAGTTTCACCGCGCAAAGGAGATTCGTGGTTGAAAAGTATACCGTTTACAGCGTACATATCATAAGCTTCACGATAATTTACGGTAATCCAGTAACCATATAATTTCGCAACCGCATATGGAGAACGTGGGTAAAATGGTGTAGTTTCAGACTGCGGAACCTGTTGCACCAAACCGTATAACTCAGAAGTTGAAGCCTGATAAATTTTCGTTTTTTTGGTAAGTCCCAGCAAACGAACTGCTTCAAGAATACGAAGTGTTCCGATGCCGTCAACATTTGCGGTATATTCCGGTTCTTCGAAACTCACCTGAACGTGAGACATCGCGCCAAGATTGTATATCTCGTCGGGTTGAACTTCCTGAATGATCCTGATAATGTTTGTAGAATCACTTAAATCACCATAATGCAGGTGGAATCGAACATTTTTTTCATGAGGATCTTCATAAATGTGGTCGATCCTCTGCGTGTTGAACAGGGAACTGCGGCGTTTTATACCATGCACTTCGTAGCCTTTACTCAATAGCAATTCTGCCAGATAGGCGCCGTCCTGTCCTGTAATCCCTGTAATTAGTGCCTTCTTCATCGTAAAATTAGTATGTATAGAAAATACAAGATAAAATTATTAGCCAGCTTTGAATTTTTGCTTATTCTGCGGATGCGCGGACCATCATGCTCCGTTTGATATCAACCCGGTCTGCCAGAATTACCGCGGAGGAATATTGTCCGCGGATTTGTTCAAGATAATGTTCCGCATCGCTCCTGTACATAAAATCTCCTGCCTTCACACGGTAGGTTGGCTGGGAATAAGTTACGTAAGGATTTAAATCAGGAAATAATTGGTAAATGTAGGCTTTTGCATTATCAGCTTCCTGACGCACATTTCCCACATATAACTGTATTCTGAATCCGCTTATAAATTTGATCGCTTTATTCTGTTGCGCAAGGGTGTCCAAAACGGTTTGAAGTCTTTTATTGACATTTAAAGTTTTTCCGTTTGCAACTTTGGAAGTGTTGTCAACAGCGGCAGGTTTCGATTCTGCCTTCTTTCCAAAACTGGGTTCTACATATTCAAAACGCGGTCTTACCGATGAAAGATCTTCGCGATAATCGGCTGACGAAGCGCTCAGTGTATTCTTTTTGCTACATCCTGAAATTGCCAGGAAGCCAAGTGGAAGAGCAAGCAAAAATATTTTCTTTTTCAGCGACATGGATAAAACAATTCGTGATGAACTCACAAACTTAACCAAAATTGGAGAGATAATCCATCCCGGTGTGCTATTTTGAATCTAATACCTAACTTTGCTTTACTAATTGAATACAACCCGGACAAATGCAACAACATGTTTCCCTGCGCCATTTAAATACATTCGGTCTTGAATCACGGGCGCAATCTTTTGTGGAAGTAAAATCAGTTGAAGAACTTACCGAAATTTTAAAAAATCCGGATCTTAAAGATGCTCCCAAATTCATTCTGGGAGGGGGAAGCAATATCTTGCTTACTCAGGATATTGATGCTCTGGTATTAAAAATCTCGATTGGCGGTATTGAAAAGATAAAAGAAGATGAGGATCATATCTGGCTTCATGCAGGTGCGGGTGAAAAATGGCATGATTTCGTAATGTATTGCGTCGGGCATGGATATGCGGGCATTGAAAATTTATCTTTGATTCCGGGGACGATCGGTGCGGCACCGATGCAAAATATTGGAGCTTATGGCGTTGAAGTGAAAGATATTGTTGAAAGCGTGGAAACGATTTTTTACGATTCCGCGGAAGCCAGGATTTTCACAAAAGAAGAATGCAACTTTGGGTATCGGGAGAGTATTTTCAAGCATGAACTGAAAGGGAAATGTATCATTACAGGCGTCGTGTTCCGGCTGAATAAAAAACCGGTTTATCACGTAGAATATGGTGATATTCAAAAAACACTGCAAGAGGCCGGTGTAGAATCTCTTTCGATCAAAGCCGTTAGCGACGCCGTAATTCAGATCCGGAAAAGCAAATTGCCAGATCCCGCAGAGATTGGAAATGCGGGGAGTTTTTTCAAAAATCCTGAAATTCCCGAAGATCAATTTAATAAGTTAAAAACAAATTATCCGGCTTTGCCAGGTTATCCCGCAAGCCCTGGCTTTGTCAAAGTTCCGGCAGGCTGGCTGATCGAGCAGGCGGGTTGGAAAGGATTCCGCGACGGTGCAATAGGCGTTCATGCGCGTCAGGCGCTGGTTCTCGTGAACTATGGCGGAGGCAGCGGAGAAGAAATCAAGTTACTATCACAGAAAATTCAGAAATCGATCGAAGAAAAATTCGGCATACGTTTGAGTGCTGAGGTGAATTTTATCTAATTAACTTTTATGAATACCAGAAAGCTTTACACATCACTAGCTATAATAATTCTGTTCATTGCTGTTTTTTTCCTGAAACAGAATTTTTTAGGTGAACGATATCAGGACGAACATCACTATTTACCAACGGCCGTTTTCTTCAGCAAAGAACCAATTCCTTCTTTGGATCTGCTGAAAAGTTATAACGAGCTGAATACACCTATACCATTCATTCTGGGCGGCTGGACAGTAAGCATTTTTGGAGAAAATATTCAATGCCTCCGTTTATTAACTTATGCAGTAAGTTTTGTCTTGCTAATGACTTTCGTATGGTCCAGCCCTGACAATTCAAAGCGATTTTTTCTGTGCCTGGCAGGATTGATGATTTTCCCCAACTATTATTTGTGCAGCGTTTATTACTATACAGATATTTTTGCCATGTCAGGGGTTTTGGCCGGGACGGTTGCATATTTACGGAAAGCACATTGGTGGGGGATGTTATTCTTTATAGCCGCGGTGAGCAGCCGGCAGTATATGCTCGCTTTCCCTGCAGCAATTGTTGCTTATGAATTTCTTGAACTACTGAAAAAAGAGTTCAGTATCCCGAAATTTATATCTGGTTTGTTCAAGGATCTGACCTGGCTTCCTTATACTCTTGCCGTGCTAAGCATAGTTCCCTGGGTCTTACTTTGGAAAGGACCGGCACCGGCAGCAGTAATGGCTGATCAATATTATGATTCAGATAAATTGATTCAATATAATTTCGGCTATGTAATTTATTCTTCTGCTTGCCTTGCAGTATACTATATTATTCCCGAAGTGTTGATTACCAAAAAGCTTCGGTATTTTATTAATTATCCCAAAAATCATCCGGGATTCTTTGTCGCCTTCCTCGTTATAATAGCGGTTTTAATCACTTTTTCTCCTGCAAAACAAGCCTACAACCCGTATTTTACCTGGCCTTATCTGGGTTATGTTGATCAATTGCTGATGACGGTCGGGATTTCAGGTTTTATAAAACAGATTGTTTTCGGTTTTTTAATGCTCATCACACTGATGCGTTTTATTTCTCCGAAATTTAATCTTGCAAGTTGCGTAGTGGTGATTAACGTTCTGATTCTTGGAAAGGCGCAACTGTCGTGGGACAAATATTCTTTACCGATGATCATGGTCTTATGGTTTTTGGCAATGTTTGACTATCACTGGCTTTTTACAGCCAGCGATAGCAACAACGAAGAATTATTTCACAACCAAAACCCGGTGAGAAGTTGATTTTTCGCCGGAATGTACTTTTAAAACGTAAGTACCCGTGCTCAGTTTATTCGTATGCAGCGTCACCCACTCATTTCCTGCATAGGTTCTCGTTTCCATCTTAACCCCGGAAGAAGAAAAAATGTCGACCTGATCGATTTTGTCAGACGCTGACACGATATTGATCACATCAATAGTTGGATTTGGATAAACATTAATTGCGGCCATAGCCTCATTTATAACATCGTCCGATCCTTTTACTAATTTCAAATAAGCAATCGGAGATTCCGATTTGTCACTGTATCCCCTGATCTGATATCTGTATTCTTCCCCCTTTTTCGCAGACGGATCGGTATACTCCGTTTGATCTTTTGACAAATAAACGATCTCGTGCGTCTGAAGCGAATCTTTTCCATGCAGTCTTTCCAGGATATATCCCGTGACATTAGGAAGTTTGTTCCAGTTCAGCACAATATTGTTTTTCGGTTCAGATCCGGTAAGTGTTAATGTGCCAAGATCTACATAAGGATTGATTGTATTATGATGAAACGCAAAGGCCCGGAAACCTTTCGTGTTCTTCAAAAACGGACCGATGTATACCCAGGGAGCTGAGACAAGGCCCGAATAATGGTATTTCGATGGCAAATATTTTATCAGGGTATCATTCGCAACGGTTTTCAGGGAAACGATAATACGATTTGCTTCGGCTCTTCCTGCTTTTAACTTTTGCCACTCTTTATTCAGATAAAAGAAATCTTTAACGGAATAAGTAGAAAATGCTTCCTGACTGCCCTGGATATTTGCATTGATTGTATCATTTGGATATACCATTTGCTGGTAATCTTCAAAAACCATCGTGATCTCGTCACGGTTTGGTGTAGAGTAAAATGCTTTTTGAAAACTAGGAGACGTTGCTTTTTCCTTTTCGCCATAATGATAAAACCCTGCCATTTCCGCCAGATCACGACCTACCTGAAGATATCCGTTCAGACCATAATGAAAGCCATTCCAATCGGGAGCGCCTAATGCCGCATAAGGCTGGATAATCGGATATTTTTTGTCCAATAATCGTTGCTGTTCTCTGAACGCACCGATCCGGTCATCATAGGGTCCGCCGCCGAAAAGTGGCAATTGAAAAACGTACATTTTTTCAATCATGGGATAGTCTTCCTTCAAATTTGCCATGAGCTTGTCAAAACGCGGAGCCCACACCGATGGATCATCAGAGGCCGCTTCTGCTTCTCCCTGCCAATAAAAGATACCTTTCAAGTTTGGTAAAAGACCGGTTTGCTGCGCGTAATTCAACAAGATACCATATCCGGTTGAGGCATCTGCGTGATTGTTGGGATTTCTGTTTGTGAGGTCAAGAATAGAAGCTCCGGCTAAAGCGCCATTGATGACACACGTTGGAATTTTATATTTTTCTGCAACCCGACGCTGAAATTCAATACCAAAAATTCCTACTCTAGGTGTTATTTCATTGGATAAATCGAAACCATTTCCATTTGCCGTTGATCCAAATGTTCTGCAAAATTCATTGCGGTAAGTATAATCAACTTCCCAGGCAACGGCGTTGGACTGGCCGTAGATGATATAAAAATCACCCGCAACAATATCGTCTCTGCGAGCGATCAGTGCAGAGTCTGTGGCAGATTTACAGGCGTATACTTCAAACGCATACTCAGCAAGTTCGGCTTTAATCTTGGAAGTCATGCTAAATGGAGCAGTTGATCCAGAATAGGCGAGAGTGCCTTTTTGGTATCCGATTTTTGTTTTGTTTCTATACTTCACAACAGAAACATAGGAATATCCTGCTGACTGTATTTTACCGGCAATCGTGATGTCTGCTTCTTTGTTCTTATCTCTTGCGAAAAGCTGCTTGTTCGTCGGTAGTTTGTCAAAAGATGCAACGCCGATAGTCTGGCCGAAAGTGTGGCTCAGTGTAAGCAAAAAGAAGAAGACTGATAGTAAATTTTTTTTCATAAATGTATAGTGTCTCGTCTGCGGTTAATATGTTGAAAGAGTGTGATGAACTTTTGTTGTGATATTTTAATGCGTTGAAATTAACTATTTTAAATAAATATTACAGGAGGAAGGCACCACTTTCTGAATGTTTTCGATCTAATGGTATATATGTCACCGGTTGATCATTTTTTATCACAATTAAAAAGCAACATCGAAAATAGAATTATATATTTGCCATTAAAGATTTTGTTAGCCACTGAAAAATAATTTTTAATGAAATGACTTTACTCAACAGAAAAGTTTTTGCAGTACTTCTTTGCCTTTCCACCCTTGTAACTCCGGGTTATAGTCAGCGTTTCTTTTCAATCGTCTTTGATAAATTGCCCCGCGACATGCAGTTATATGCACGGGATGACGACAATTTTGCGGAAGTTACGATTTCTGGTATCATTGAACTTCCGGATTGGGATTATATGTCCGTTGTAACACTGAGAAATAATGAAAGGGTAGGGTATCACCGTTCGGTATTTAATTACGGAGGAAAAAGCACGGCTAATTTTGAGTTAAAACCCAAAATTAAAGCTGAAATGGCCGATTATAGTTTCCAGATATATGCCCGAAAAGGCGCAGATTCTGTATTGATTGTCCAGAGAACAGAAATTGTTGCGGGAGATTTTTACATTATTAGCGGACAATCGAATGCTGCTGCCACTATTTTTGGAAACTGGTCAAGTAAATATTGCCGTACGATCGCAAGAACACCTGCGGACAACGATCCGGGAATCGGAGCCGGAGATACGCTCTGGTTGCCTGCCGCCTGGTCGTGGACTTACGTTGGTGCTTGGGGACTTGAAATTCAAAAGAATATTCTCCACGAAGAAAATATTCCTACCTGCCTTATAAACGGCTCTTTGCCGGGAAAAAAAATAAGCGAGTTTTTGGTAAGAGATGAAAAAAATCCTGCCAATCCGGATTCTTTTTACGGTTTGTTATTGCATCGTTTGAACATCGCGAAACCTAAACGAGTCAGAGCATTTTTCTGGGCTCATGGTGAACAGGAAGTTTTCGAAAATATTGGAAATTATGCCGAGGACTATGATAAATTGTTTAAAAACTGGCAGAAAGATTTTCCAATGGTTGATCAGTTTATTGTCGTTCAGAGTAATGTGATTGTTCTGGACAATGATGTTCCTAACCCGGTGGGTGGATCGGTCAGGGATTTTTTAAGAAGAACAAAATATATGTATCCAAAAACAGATACGTTTTCTCCTATCGGCGTACCAGGCTATGATGCTGTACATTATTCGAAAGACGGCTATGAGGAACTGGGAAGGCGATTGTTCCGATTCATAAGACCAACGATTTATAAATCGGACGATACGGATAACGTTCGCAGTCCGGACATTCAGAAAGCATTTTATTCATCTGATAAAAAGGATGAAATAATCCTGAGTTTTGATGAAGGACAAACCCTAAAATGGGCAGCAGATACAACAATCACCGGACAAGACGGGAATCCGCTTGTTATGAGCCTGAAAAATCTTTTTTATCTGGATAACGATGAGAAAAACGCCCATATTTCAGCGGGAAAAGTAGACGGAAACAGGGTAATATTGACTTTAAAAAATCCTTCATCAGCTACTAAAATCAGTTATCTGCCTTCTTTTATTCCTAAAAATTTACCACTTATCGTACCCTTTTCATTCAAGATCGGGTTTTTCAGCGGCCCTTTTTTAAGAAATAAAAGAGATATTGGAGCCTTTTCGTTTTATAATGTTGCTATCGGGAATATTCTAGCCACCACGAATCTGCTCACAGCGAAGTCAAACTTTAATTCTGTGAATATTACGTGGACAGCGGTAAATGACGCAACAAGCTATGTTCTGGAGAAAAAGTCGCCGGGCTCTAATGAATTTAAAACCTTGAAAAAATTTGATTCAAAAATACTATTGTTTGAAGATAAAGAAGTAGAAGCCACGTCTGCATATACTTACAGAATCAAGGCAGTCAGCGAAAAGTCAGAATCAGCTTATGCACAATCGACAATTGATCTTTCTCCAGTCTTGGGGAACGAGCCGGATCCTAATCAGGTTGCATGGAAAATATATCCAAATCCAGTCAGCAATTTATTACAGGTTGAATTTCAAAAATCCGTTTCAGGGCATTTTCAAATTGTGAACATGCGAGGCCAAAGTCATTACAACTCGGATCTTAAATTCAGGAAATCGCTGGAACTGGATATTTCAACCTGGCCAGTGGGAACATATCTATTGAATTTGAAAAACGATAATGGAGTAGAATTATCAAAAACGATTGTAAAAAAATAGGTGTGGCTAACCACACCTATTTTTTTACAATTGTACTATTCGAACTAGTTTCCCAGTCCATAGCGAAGGATGCAATAGATTGCTCTAAAACCATCCTTCCAGTTTATTTTTTTACCTTCTTCGTAAGTGCGGCCGTAGTAAGACACGCCGACTTCGTAGATACGGATATTAGGAACCTTAGCAATTTTTGCCGTAACCTCGGGTTCAAAACCAAATCGCTTTTCTACCAGCGTCAGGTTTTTGAGAATATCTGCTCTGAATAGCTTGTAACACGTTTCCATATCCGTCAAATTTAGGTTTGAAAACATATTACTTAAAGCTGTCAGAATTTTATTTCCGATTGTGTGCCAGAAAAACAGGATTCTGTGTGGTTTTCCACCCATAAAACGAGATCCGTAAACCACATCAGCAAATCCGTTTATCACCGGTTTCAATAAAATATTAAATTCCTGCGGATCGTATTCCAGATCGGCATCCTGTACAATAATATAATCCCCGCTTGCTTTACGTATTCCAGTATGCAGCGCAGCGCCCTTTCCCTGATTGTATTCGTGACGGAAGTAACTTATTTCGACAAATGGATTTTCCGCAATAAATTTTTTCACCATTCCTTCTGTATTATCAGAAGAACAGTCATTTACAACAACTATTTCTCGTTGAAATCCTCCGATCAGTTCAATGGATTTTAATTTTTCCAACACATTCCAAATCGTCTTTTCTTCGTTGTAAGCAGGTACAATTACGGATAACTTCATGCGGGGTTTATTGGTAAAACAAAAATTAAATCAAAGGCCAGATTAACAGAATTTGTTATTCAAAACACAATGATGCAGCACCCAATAACCCAGCGTCGTTTGCAAGCGTGGCTCTTTTAATGCTGATTGTCTTCATATAGTATGGAGTAAGCCAGTAACTAAATCTCTCATTGATTGCAGGCAAAATATATTCAAAGGATGCTGAAATACCTCCACCGATCAAAATTGTAGTGATGTCCAGAATTCTGATCATGGAAACCAATCCTTCGCCTAACAGATAACCCATTTCCTGGAAAATCTGCTTCGCCAGCTCGTCGCCGGCTCCTGCTGCTGCAACCAATCCGGTTGTAGAGATGGTACCGTTGTCTGGCAATTGCGTTTTTCCGGTATAAGATGCTCTCATGGAGTGGGCCAGATCCAGAAGTTCTTTCTTTCCAATGTTGCGTTCAAGCACTTTTCCGCCTTTCGAAGGAACGTGTCCGGGCTCCATTGCATTTCCGCCGCCGCCTTTGAAAACTTTTTTATCAATAATCGCAGCACCGCCGATACCAGTTCCAAGTGTTACAAAAATATAATCTTCAGGAAGTTTGTCTTCTCCAAAATAATATTCTCCAAGTGCAGCTGCATTTGCATCATTTTCCAGAAAAAAATCATGTTGAGGAAAACGAGCTTTTAAATCAGGAACAATTGCAATTCCGTCAATTTCAGGAATCGCAGTGATTTCCAGTAATGTGGTACGATCACGTGAGATCAGGCCGGGAACGCCTATTCCTACTCTTTTAACTTCTGTATGTTCAACTAACTGTAAAGCGATCGCGTCACCAAGTCTTTCAATAAAATGTCCTGAATTGCGCCAGCTGGCGGTATCGTGACTATAAAAATTAGAAATTCTCCCGTCTGTAGCGTCAACGATCCCCATTTTTACGTTAGTACCGCCCACGTCTATACCAAGGTATTGTTCCATGAAATGAAATAAGGGTTTTATAAATAATTTTAAAAATGCGGCAATTTAGCAAAAATGCTTTATTCTTCACTAATCAATCTATATCTCCGAGCTGTGGTCTGATTAAAATTTCTTCAAGCACTGCTCTGGAAGAGAGCGAGTAGGCCGACCAGATGGCTTCGGCTACATCGTTCGGATCTATAAATCTTTCAGAAGGAAGATCGGTACCTTTCCAGCTGTCTGTTAAGGTAGCGCCAGGCAGAACAGCTGTAACTTTTATGCCATGCGGCTTCATTTCTTCACGCAAAACTTTGGTCATGCCGTATAATGCAAACTTTGAAATGCAGTAGGAACCTCCATTAGGGTAGGCGGTGATGCTGGCTGTTGAACAAATTGTAAAAATATGTCCTTTTTTTTCAGCCATCATTTTATCAACAACACCTCTTGTCAGGTGATAGGCGCTGTAAAGATTCGTCTCAATTGTTTTTTCAAGCGTTCCTTCTTCCTCATTATGCACTTGCCCGGGAATGAATACGCCGGTGTTATTGATCAGAACATCAACAGGACGTTCATGTGATTTAATGAAATCGATAAATGAATTTAATTCAGCCCGAAGTGAAAGATCTGCTTTCAGGAAATAAACTTCCGCATTTGAAAACTTCTCTTTCATCTCCTTTTTCAGTTCAAAAAGATCGTTTTCTTTTCTTGCACAGGTAATAACATCGAAACTTGCGGCCAAAAACCGTTCAATCAAAGCTTTTCCAATCCCTTTTGTACCGCCGGTTACTACTACTAATGGATTCATTTTTCTATTTGGCTCTTTTTTTGTCTAATTTTCCCGAAAATATTGAATACAATTAAGATATGATGTCTGTAATCGGAAAATACTTTATTTTTTTAGGCTCCCTCTTTGGCAAAGGTGAGAAATTGTCGGTCTACTGGCGGCGTTTTATGGAGGAGAGTGTCGGAATTGGTGTTAGTTCTATCTTCATCGTAGCCATCGTTTCTACTTTTATTGGAGCAGTTTCCTGTATCCAAACGGCTTACAATCTTGTCAGTCCAATCATACCAGTTTCCACCGTTGCACTTATTGTGCGTGATATGCAGATTCTGGAACTTGCTCCAACAATTACATGTATTGTTTTAGCAGGAAAAGTTGGGTCAAATATTGCGAGTGAGCTCGGTACTATGCGTATTACTGAGCAAATTGATGCGCTGGAAGTGATGGGAATTAATTCTTCATCTTATCTGGTTCTTCCGAAAGTACTGGCTGCTATGTTTACCTTTCCAATGCTGGTTGTTATGGCTGCATTTCTGGGAATTTTCGGTGGATATCTTGCCGGGACTTTAACAGGCGTTATAACGGAAAGAGATTATCTGTATGGTATCCGCGATTCATTTGTGCCTTACAACCTCTTTTTTATGTGTGTAAAACCTTTTGTGTTCGGTTTTTTAATTGCCACAATATCGTCTTACCAGGGATTTTTTACACAGGGCGGAGCTTTGGAAGTTGGTAAATCAAGCACCCAGGCAGTTACAAACAGCTGTATCTCAATTCTGGTCGCAGATTATTTACTAGCACAGCTATTGTTATAATTAGGATTTCTGATCATTCTTTCTCAACGATTGTTTTGATCTCAGATAAATTACAAACCTGAAATGATTGAAATTAAAGATATTAACAAAGCATTTAATGGTAAGGCGGTACTGAAAGGTATTTCGAGCACATTTAAGGAAGGTGAGATAAATCTTATCATCGGTGGTAGCGGAACTGGAAAAAGCGTTTTGTTAAAATGTATGATCGGTCTGATCAAGCCGGATCAGGGAAGTGTTCTTTATAACGATCGTGATTTTTATAATTCGGATAAAGACACACGGCAAGCGATCAGGAGAGAAATGGGCGTATTATTTCAGGGAGGCGCACTTTTTGACTCGCAGACGGTCGAGGAGAATGTACGTTTTCCATTGGATATGCTGACGGATTTTTCGGCAAGTGAAAAGAAGGAACGTGTTGATTTTTGTCTTCAGAGGGTTGGATTGGAAGCAGCCGGAAAAAGAATGCCTTCGGAGATAAGCGGCGGTATGAAAAAGCGTGTAGGCATTGCCAGGGCTATTGTGATGAACCCCAAATATCTTTTTTGTGATGAGCCCAACTCCGGCCTTGATCCGCTTACATCAGTTAAGATCGATGAACTGATCAAGGAAATAACCGAAGAATATAAGATTACTACGATTATCATTACCCACGACATGAATTCGGTAATGGAAATCGGACAGAATGTAATGTTCTTATATCAGGGTGACAAGCTTTGGGAAGGTATCAATACAGACATTACCAAAACGACGGTACCCGAGCTTAATGAGTTTATTTTTGCAAATAAACTTTTGCGGGATGCTGCAAAGGAAAATGAGAACAAATAATTATTTGAAACCAAGTTTCCGTTGAAATCTTACTGGCAAAGCCTTGCGTTCGACAAAAAAAACGATTCCGCAGAATACTAGGAAAAATAACATGTGATAAGCCAGGTTTGCTGTGGAACCTGATGGAATCATGTATGCATCAAGTAAAATAAAAGCTCCACCTCCGAGGATATAGCCCAGTGCAGAATTAATATGGTAGGGGACCGGATAATATTTTTGTCCGTAATAATAACAAAGCACCATCATCACAAGTCCGGATGTAGCAAAGGCAAACCCGCATCCCAGGTATCCAATTTGTGGCACCAGTATTAAATTCAACACAATTGTGATGGCGGTGCCTGTTAATGTAATGTAAGTGCCGTACTGCGTTTTATTGGAAAGTTTAAACCAGGTGGCCAGGTTATAATAAATCCCCAGGAACAGGAAGCCAAGTAGAAGCCAGGGAACAACGGCCAGGCCTTCGTGATATATTTTCTTTCTCAAAAATAATTCTGCCAGTAAATGCAGATTCAGACAAATCCCGACCCACATAGTTGCGCAGATTGCAATGAACCATTTCATTACTTCGGCAAATAAAGGCGGTGCATTTTTATCTTCTGCTTTGGAATAAAAAAATGGTTCTGCCGCATATTTAAATGCCTGAATGGCGAGATTCATAAAGATGGACAACTTAAAACATTGCCCATAAATCCCGATGGCATCTTTGGTTGTCCGGTTAGGATAAAAATTGGGTTGAAGAAGATATTGCAAAAATGTCCGGTCGAAAAGCAAATTTGTAACGCCTGCCAGATTCATGATGAACAGCGGAAATGCATAAACCCACATTGGTTTGAAAAGCGTCGGATTAAATACAAATTTGAAATCGGCAAACTCGCGGTACAAAAAGGCAAAAAACATCAGGTTTGCGACCAAATTGGCCAAAACGATATAGCCTGCTGCAACATTCGGATTGTAAAAAAGATCGATAGCAGGCTTCAGGAAGCTAAGATATTTTTCGTTGTAAATATCCCTGCAAACGATCAGGAAGAAAAAGTTGAGGGCGATATTCATAAGAATATTGAAAACACGCGCAGAGACAAATTTCTTCGCTTTCTTTTCCAATCTCAATCTTGCAAACGGAATAGAAACGATCCCATCGATAGCCATGATTATTGCCATCCAGCGTACCAAGGTAACTTCTTCGGGATAGTGGATTATACTGGCAACCTGTTCTGCGAATAGAAAAATACTTCCTGAAAAGAATACACTGACCAGAATTACAGCACTTAGTACGAGATTATAATATTCCTGACGGTCGCCTTCTTTTCTGGCAAACCAGAAATAAGCACTTTCCATGCCGAAGGTATAGATGACAAGGGAAAGGCCTGCGTAGCTATACAGCTGAACCTGGGAAGCAAGCTGCTCCGGTAAAAATAGTTTTGTGTGTAAAATGACAAGCAGATAATTAAGCATCCTTCCCAACATGGTACTCACTCCGTACATTACCGTATCTCCGGCAAGTTTCTTTAAGCTGCTCATAAGTTTACTGACTTGTCAACGAAGATTTGAATTGATTTAATGGTGTCTCCGTGCTGCAAATATACGTGAAGTGACTGCGTTTTATTGGCATGGACAAAAAAAGAGTCCTTTCCACTTTGGAAAGGACTCTGACATAATCGATCTATTTCTACGCAATTGTTGCAATGATTCTTTGGATCACATTTTCAATTCGCTTCCATCCCTCATCAGAATGCAAGTCCACATCGATCATTTTTTCACGATAATCGGTTGCGATCGTCATGTAGTAAATTCCGGCAGTGAGAAAAGCCATCAGTGCACTTGTGTCTTTAAAATTCGGCAATTCTCCAACTTTTTCTACAATCCTTGTAGCAATCTGATTTCTTGCGTCTGAGAGCATTGACTTGCCTGTGCCGATTTCCCAGCGCAACAAATCTCTTGTCGCCTTACGCTCGCGTAAATCCGTCAGGAATGTCTGCATTAATTCTGAAAGTACCTGGCTGCGCTCTTCGGGTGGAACGATGTTCATGTTGTCGATATATTCATCGCCCATTGTCGATGTATACTCTCCTGATTTCACATACTGTTCCATTAGTCCGTCTACGCTTTCAAAGTACCTGTAAATCAGTACTTTATTTACGCCGGCGGTTCGGGCAATCAGGTTTACACCGACTTTTTCGGTGCCATGCTGCTCAATAACTTCACCGACGGCCTTGAGAATTTTTCCCTTGGTTCGTTCTCGGTCTCTTTTTTTAACTTTTGTGTCGATTTTCATTTACGGGGCATTTAGGTTATACATAGTAAATGTAACATTTCGTCAGAAAATATTTATCATATTCCAAGAAGATATGTAACCTTTTTTCTCCTTTGGTTGCTTAATAATTATTCACCGGAAAATAATTCTTGCGGATTAAAATTTTGGACAGACCTGGATTTGTAGAAGTTTTTTAAATCGGCGCGCAGAATTTGGAGATAAAATAAAAAAGAGCTCATTTTAAAATGAGCTCTTTGCTAAAAAGTTGTTGGCCGACAAGGACTCGAACCCTGAATGAGACAACCAAAATGTCCAGTGTTACCATTACACCATCGGCCAATACCGTGTTAGTGGGTGCAAAAGTAATATGAGATTTTTAAGTTGTCAAGTCTTTTTGAAAAAAAATTTAAAATATTTTTCAGATGCTTTTCAGCTCAACTCCGTTTGCGATCTTTTTTACTAAGCCTTGAAGCACTTTTCCAGGGCCTGATTCGATAAATATTCCTGCACCGTCAGCCACCATTTGCTCAACAGATTGAGTCCATCTTACAGGAGCTGTAAGTTGCGCAATAAGATTTTCTTTGATTACAGATACCTCCGTTGCCGGTTTTGCATTTACGTTTTGATAAATCGGGCAAATTGGAGCTTCGAATTCTGCACTGTTAATTGCCGCCGCCAGTTCTTCACGAGCTGGTTCCATAAGAGGAGAGTGGAACGCGCCGCCGACCGGAAGTATAAGCGCACGTTTTGCACCAGCCGCCTTCAATAATTCGCAGGCTTTTTCAACACCTTCAATTGATCCTGAAATTACTACTTGTCCAGGACAATTGTAGTTGGCCGGAACCACGATTTCGTCTGTAATACCCGCGCAGATATCTTCGATTGTTTTATCATCAAGGCCAAGAATGGCTGCCATCGTTGAAGGACGTACCAGACAAGCTTTTTGCATGGCGTCAGCACGTTTTGCCACAAGTCGTAACCCATCTTCGAAAGACAAGGCTCCGGCAGCAACCAGCGCGGAAAATTCTCCAAGAGAGTGTCCTGCTACCATTTCCGGTGCAAAGTCAGGGCTCACTTTGGCAAGAATAACCGAGTGGATAAAAATGGCAGGCTGAGTAACGTTGGTTTGTTTAAGCTCTTCGTCAGTACCCTCAAACATGATCTTCGTGATGTCGAAGCCCAAAATTTCGTTTGCCTGATCAAACATTGCCTTTGCTGAATCGGAATTCTGGTAAAGATCCAGACCCATTCCTTTGAATTGAGAACCCTGGCCTGGAAATACGTAGGCTGTTTTCATGATTATTGGATTTTTTAAAATTGTCTTAACAAAAATTGAGCCCGACTCTTGCGAATCGGGCTGCAAATTAACGACTTCAATATGAAAGAAAAAAAATGTGGTTGTCGGACATTATCTCAACACCTGCACCCATCCTTTAAACTGAGCTGGTTTACCTCCACGTTGAACGGATTCAAAATAGACAGTCAGTTCGTAGTAATATTGACCGGCTGCGAGTTCATTTCCTGAGTTATTTTTTCCATCCCAGTTAATGTTCACGTCTTTAGTATCAAATACTTTTGCACCCCAGCGGTTGAACACTTTGAACTCAACGGCCTGAACAAAACTTGGACAATCCAGCGGTTTGAAAATATCGTTCTTTCCGTCGCCGTTTGGTGTAATGACGTTTGGCAATTCGATAACCGGGCAGTTTTCTTTGCAAACCGTATTACTTGGTGCGCTTTCGGTTCCATATTTATTCACAGCGGTTACGTAATAACAGCCGGCAAAGGAGGTCAGTCCTTCATGTGCAAAAGAAGTAGAAGCCGGAGCAGCGATTTCTTTCAACAAAGTAGGCGTATCACTTTCATAACGGGTGTAATACAAACGGTAAGCAATAATATTCTGGTCGCATTCAGCATTTTGTGGATAAGTCCAGGTTAGATTGTTGGTAAAAGAAGTCTGTCCGCAATACGTATCTCTTTTTACCTCCGCACAATTCAGCTCATCAATGGACAAAACCGGAACACAGGGTTTGGTCGTATCGGAAGCCGATATACAAATGATCTGTGAAAAATTGTAAAGCGGATCAACCTTAATTTGAGAATCGTTGTAGGAGCCAACGGTTTCCACTTTATAGCAAAAAACGGAATCTTTGGCGATGGTCACATTGACTGTTCCGTCGGCAGCATATTTATCCGTTCCATCATCTGTGAAAGTATAACTCTGAGGACCTTGCACCGTAACATCTGCAATTCTGTTGAAAGTGCCCGGTCTTGATTTATCTTCCCGGTAAACTCTGTGAACCAGATTATCGTTGCTCCAAGGCACGTTGGCCGTCCAGTTCAACCGGATACTTGTAGGATCTGCCTGTCCTTGCGACAATCGTACACTGCTTGCAATTTCTGTTTCGTCCAGCTTTACAAGGCTGCCATTTTGAGTGTAATAATATTCGATTTTGTATCGATAGGCGTTGGCAACTGTATTAAGATTTCTATCAATATAATTTACCAGTTCATCTGAGCCAGCGTTGATCGTGCCATCAATCGTAGCAATATTTGTAAAATCAGTTCCGCTTAATCCGGTAGCCCGGAAAAGCTTGTACTGAACCGGATTTGAGGCGCCGGCAGACAATGTAGGTTTGATCCATTTCACTGTGATCACACCTCTTGTTTCACTTGTTGAATCAATCGTAACATTGGTGATTACAGGCATAATGAGAGGCTCCTCAATACAAACCTGTTCAGAAGCCATACTTTCTCCACCTCCTATAAGATATCCCGGCTCATTGATATCCGAACCTGGTCTTGGGAATTCAACAACAATTCTGTAACTGTATGAGACACCAGCTTTTAGTCCGGTATTGTTGTTGTTGTCAACATAAAAAGTTTCCCCAATACCAACCCGCGCAATTTCTTCATAACCAGAACCCGCTGGAATACCGGTTAAACAAACATCGGTCGGAATAGCTCTACATCCTTCTCTTCTATAAATCACGACTCTTGCACCGGGGATCTGACATTTGTAAGAATCCCACGTCACTCTGAAAGCTTTTCCGGCGGCATCTGTCACAGCAACAGCCCGAAGATTATCAGGTTGCGGTCCGTAAACCCTGATTTTCAAAGTCGTCATATCGACGAGCTTCCTGAACAGTGTAGGGTTCGGAGCTCCTGGTGCAGGGCCGTCTTCAACTTTAAAAAGCACATCATAAGGTTCAAGTCGTATGTGATTACAACCCGTTTGCCAGGTAAGCTGACCAGTTACCGTGTTCTGTGCTCCTTGCTGCGGAACGTTGAAAGTTGCGTAAGAGGGTGAGATTAGTGCTGCATTTTGATACAAACCGCTCGTACTTGTCAGCGTGAGCCTGTCTCCATTTTTATCCGTAGCCCGGATCGTTTGATTGATAAGCGTACCGGCTTCAACACAAATATCAGGTAACGGTTCCAGAACGGGCCTGTCATTTCTCGCATCTTCCACAATGATCTGCATATCCCGGACGATCTCGCCAATTTTTACGCCATCCCTCCATTCTTCCACAATAAAGGCAACATTGTAATATCCTTTCATTGCTGGGGCATCCCAGATAAGGTCTCCGGTTAATGGGTTCATACTGAAAGTAGCGGGTGACTGGCCAGCTTCTGTGGTACCGGGAGCAAAGGTTAGATTGGGCTGTGTGTAACCGAGAACCACGCCCAGACCTCCTCTGCGTGTGCTTTGTTGTGGCCGGTAAAGGCGATACGCAATACTGTCTCCGTCAGCATCAAAAGCACCAGGGTTATGAATGTACCGCTGCCCAACTGCAGCAATATCAATAGGTGCATTTAGGAGAACTGGCGTTTGATTTAGACCAACAAAAGAATTAATTACAATGGAAGTATTGACGTAAAAATTCAGGGAATTAGTAGGAAGTGGAGTTAAATTGAGAATCCCGTCATTCCTGTTATCAATTGTGACAGATATATTCCAGTTACCAGCCGACGGGAAAACATGACGGGTAGTGTAAACATTTTGTGTTGTACTGTTTCCAATGTCCCGGGTTAATGCATTTATTCTATCTACGCGAACTGGTGTGGCATTTGCTCCATCTGTGGGCCCGCTATAAAAGTACATTAACACAAAAGTTTGTTGATCGGCGGCGGGTTTTCCTGTTGCTATATCAAAGTAGCCTGTGTATGTTACGTCATAGGCAAGCGGATTACCCGGAACTCGTTTCGCGGTGATTTCACCTGCTCGCGAGTGTGTAGCATATGCTTTTTGACTTACAGAAAGACAAATAAATAATATCAGAAGGTATAGACATTGTAGAATTGAGCGCATGTGTTTATAACTTTTTTAAAGATAGAGGTTGCCATAGTGAACAACGGCGATTATTCATTGTCAGAAGATATCATCAGGATAATATCCGGAATCATTCTGCAATTATCTATTCAACGAAATTTTTTAAAAAAATGTGTGTATCGAGTAAATGAATGTAGATCATCGGATACTTGATGTAATTATTTTTATTTGTCAGGAGAACGAAAAAAAAGCCCGATTCAGAGGAATCGGGCTTTTCAAATATTTCAAAATTAGATTTTATCTCAACACCTGCACCCATCCTTTAAACTGAGCTGGTTTACCTCCTCGTTGAACGGATTCAAAATAGACAGTCAGTTCGTAGTAATATTGACCTGCCGAAAGCTCATTTCCTGAATTATTTTTTCCATCCCAGTTTATATTCACATCTTTTGTATCAAACACTTTCGCTCCCCATCTGTTGAACACTTTAAATTCAATCGCCTGGACAAAACTTGGGCAATCAAGTGGTTTGAACGTGTCATTTTTTCCGTCACCATTTGGGGTAATTACATTCGGTAATTCAATAACCGGGCAGTTTTCTTTGCAAACCGTATTACTTGGCGCGCTTTCGGTTCCATATTTATTAACAGCTGTTACATAATAACATCCGGCAAAGGAAGTCAGCCCTTCATGTGCGAAAGAAGTAGAAGCCGGAGCCGCAATTTCTTTCAGCAGAGTAGGTTCGTCACCTTCATAGCGGGTATAATATAAGCGGTATGCGATGATATTCTGGTCACATTCAGCATTTTGTGGATAAGTCCATGAAAGATTGTTGGTAAAAGAGGTCTGTCCGCAATACGTATCTCTTTTTACTTCCGCACAATTCAGCTCATCAATGGACAAAACCGGAACACAAGGTTTGGTCGTATCGGAAGCCGATATACAAAGGATCTGAGAGAAATTGTAAAGTGGGTCAGCCTTGATCTGGGTATTATTGTACGACCCGACCGTTTCCACTTTATAGCAATAAACTGAATCTTTGACGATTGATACATTGACTGTTCCGTCGGCAGCATATTTGTCCGTTCCGTCATCTGTGAAAGTATAACTCTGAGGACCTTGAACCTGCACATCTGCAATTCTGTTGAAAGTACCCGGCCTTGCTTTATCTTCCCGGTAAACTCTGTGAACCAGATTATCGTTGCTCCAAGGCACATTCGCCGTCCAGTTCAACCGGATACTTGTCGGATTTGCCTGTCCTTGCGACAATCTCACACTGCTTGCAGTCTCCGTTTCGTCCAGTTTTACAAGATTTCCTGCCTCTGTGTAATAGTATTCAATTTTATAATTGTAAGCATTGGCAACCGTATTCAAACCCTTGTCGACATAAACCGTATCAGCAGCATTTGGTGACAAATTGGTATTGATCGTTGCAATGTTCGTGAAAGCAGTTCCGTTGAGTCCTGTTGCACGGAAAAGTTTGTATTGCGCCGGAATAGAAGCACCTGCCTGAAGCGTTGGTCTTGTCCACTTAACAGTGATTTGTCCATTTGATTCATTTGTCTCATCAACAGTTACGTTGGTGATAACGGGCATAAGCAAAGGAACTTCGATACAAACCTGATCCGAAACGATACTTTCTCCACCGCCAACTAAATAGCCCGGTTCGTTAATGTCAGAACCTGGTCTTGGGAATTCAACTACAATTCTGTAACTGTAAGAAACACCTGATTTTAAGCCCGTGTTGTTATTATTATCAACATAAAAAGTTTCCCCGATACCAACCCGTGCAATTTCTTCGTAACCAGAACCTGCCGGAAGTCCAGGCTGACAAACATCGATCGGAATGACTCTACAGCCTTCTCTTCTGTAAATTACAATTCGTGCACCCGGCACAGGGCATTTGTAAGTATCCCACGTCACCCGGAAAGCTTTTCCAGCAGCATCCGTTACCGCAACTGCGCGCAGATTTTGCGGCGGAGGTCCATAAACACGAACATTAAACGTCGTGAAATCGACAAGTTTTCTGAATAATGAAGGATTGGGAGTTCCGGTCGCGGGACCATCTTCTACTTTAAATAAAACTTCATAAGGTTCGAGCCGGACGTGATTACATCCTGTCTGCCATCGAAACTGACCGGTGACTGTCGACTGAGCTCCCTGCTGCGGCACCGTAAAAGTAGCATAAGCAGGGGTTATGAGCGGCGTCGCCTGGTAAACGCCACTGGTACTTGTCAGCGTGAGTTTGTCCCCGTTTTTATCAGTCGCCCTAACTGCCTGATTGATCAGCGTTCCGGCTTCTACACAAATTTCAGGTATCGGATCCAACTTCGGACGGTCATTTCTGGCATCTTCCACAATAATCTGCATATCCCGGATAATCTCTCCGATTTTTACACCGTCCCGCCATTCTTCCACTACAAACGCTACGTTGTATAAACCTTTTGTTACGGGTGCATCCCAGATGAGATCGCCGGTGAGGGAATTCATACTAAAAGTTGCCGGCGTCTGACCAGCTTCAGTCGTGCCGGGAGGCGTTACCAGAATTGGATGTTTGTAACCAAGATTTTCGCCCAGTCCCCTTGAAGTACCTTGCTGAGGCGTGTAAAGGCGGTAAGCAATGCTATCCCCATCGGCGTCGAAAGCACCAGGATTATGAATATAACGCTGTCCGACTGCGGCAATATCAATCGGCGCATTTAATAATACCGGAGTCTGATTTACACCTACAAAAGAATTGATTACGATATTGGTATGTACATAAAAATTCAGACGATCGGTTGGGACAGGACTTAAATTCAAAATGTTAACATTTCTGTTGTCGATAGAAACAGAAATACTCCAATTACCAGCCGAGGGAAAAACATAACGCGTAGTATAAATATTCTGAGTTGTATTATTTCCAATATTTCGTGTCAAAGCATCGATCCGGTCCACTTGCGTTGGTGCTGCGTTGGTGCCGGAAGCTCCGTTATAAAAATACATCAAAACAAATTTCTGAGCTTCTGCCGCACCGATGCCATTTGGGCTGACATCGAAATAACCGGTAAATGTTACATCGTAGGCAAGGGGATTATTTGGAACACGTTTGGCTGTAATTTCACCAGCCCTTGCGTGGGTAGCATAAGCCTTATTTCCAAAGGCGAAGCAGATCAATAAAAGGAGTAAAACCTGAAATTGTAGATTATTGCGCATATAATTTAATTACTTTAACCTGAATAGAGGCAAACACTTCACTACGGATCGGAAACACAGATTGTCTGCAATATTAAATAATGACTGTGATATCTGATAAAGCAAACATTTTTATCTTAAAAATAAAAATGCCTCGTCTCGATATCACTGAAACATGAACGAAAAATCTATTTTAAAATGTATTTACCTATTCGTAATAAAACAGTCAATTGCGGCAAATCATCCTATGAAATTTTGCCCGCCAGTTAGTCGAATGACTTTCAGTGGTTAATTAATAGCAACACGGGTATTTAATAATGATTATAAATTGTAAAGCGGTTCATAAAAATGATCCTCTTTTATTGTCTCGCAAACGTTTGTACCATACCTTTGAAAGGTTCTAAATATACCTCATTTTTTTGTACTAAAACTATTCGTGTTTGCTATGTCTTGGTTTACACAAGCGTTAACAAGTTCCATCGGTAAGAAGCTGATCATGTCGCTTACCGGTTTATTTTTGATCAGTTTTCTGGTAATACATGCGACCATCAATGCAATGATTTTTTACAATGATGGTGGCGAAACTTTTTCTCATTGGGGACATTTCATGGGAACCAATCCCATTATCCGTACTCTTGAAATCGGTCTGGTTTTAGGTTTCCTGATCCACATTGCTGACGGTCTTTGGCTGACTAAAAATAACAATGATGCACGACCAGTGAAGTATGCTGTGACTAATGCCAAAGCAAACAGCACGTGGTATTCACGCAGTATGGGTTTGCTGGGTACGCTGATATTGATCTTTTTGGTGATTCATACATCGCACTTCTGGATCCCGAATCGTAGCAACCAGTTTGCAACAGGGGAAGAACTTAATCTGTATCAGATGATGCTTGACACATTCCAGAATATCTGGGTTGTCATCATTTATGTACTTGGCTGCTTTTCACTAGCATGGCATTTACTTCATGGTTTTCAGAGCGCTTTTAAAACATTGGGTTTATACCATTTGAAATACAATGGCGCTATCCATGTCGTGGGCGTTGTTTTCTCAATTGTTGTCCCGATTCTTTTTGCGCTGATGCCTGTTTCGATATACCTCGGATGGGTTTATTAAATTCCAAGTGTTTAATTGTCAGTACAAATTATTAGCTGACTGTTAAATATTCTTGACAAAGTAGTTGAATCTAATTTTCAGGTTAATTAACATTTCAAAATATATGGCAACTTCATCTCGTCTGGATGCCAGAATACCTCAAGGCTCGCTGGAAGATAAGTGGAAAAAATACAAATCATCAGTACCCCTTGTAAACCCTGCCAACAAGCGTAATATTGAAGTAATTGTGGTTGGAACCGGTTTGGCCGGTGCTTCTGCTGCTGCAACGCTTGCGGAAATGGGATACAAAGTAAAAGCTTTTTGTTTCCAGGATTCACCTCGTCGTGCGCACTCGATCGCGGCACAAGGTGGTATCAATGCTGCTAAAAATTATCAGAATGATGGAGACTCCGTTCACCGTCTTTTTTACGATACGATTAAAGGAGGGGATTATCGCTCACGTGAAGCCAATGTGCATCGTCTGGCGGAAGTTTCCGGAAATATTATTGACCAATGCGTTGCTCAGGGTGTTCCTTTTGCACGTGAATACGGTGGACTTCTTTCCAACCGTTCTTTCGGTGGGGTGCAGGTTCAGCGTACGTTTTATGCGGCGGGACAAACGGGTCAGCAGCTTTTATTAGGTGCTTATTCAGGTTTGCAGCGCCAGGTTGGGATGGGAACAATTACCATGTATAACCGTCACGAAATGCTGGACGTTGTGAAAATCGACGGAAAGTGTCGTGGTATCATTGCAAGAAACCTGATTACAGGTGAATTGGAAAGACATTCTGCTCATGCAGTTTTGCTTTGCACAGGGGGTTACGGAAACGTTTTTTATCTGTCTACAAACGCAATGGGTAGCAACGTAACGGCTGCATGGAAAGCGCATAAACGCGGTGCATTCTTTGCAAATCCATGTTTTACTCAAATTCACCCGACTTGTATTCCGGTATCCGGTGAGCATCAGTCTAAACTGACTTTGATGTCAGAGTCGCTTCGTAATGATGGTCGTATCTGGGTTCCGAAAAAGCAAAATGATACACGTGCCGGAAATGAAATTCCGGAAGAAGAAAGAGATTATTATCTGGAACGTCGTTACCCTGCTTTTGGTAACCTGGTTCCTCGTGATATCGCTTCCCGTGCTGCGAAGGAAAGATGTGATGCAGGATATGGAGTAGGTTCTTCTAAACTGGCAGTATTCCTTGATTTCTCAGCTGCTTTCCACCGTTACGGACAGGGAGAAGCGAATAAAAATAACATTACCAATGCCTCAGAAGCTCAGATTCTTGAATGGGGTAAGGCAGTAGTGAAAGAAAAGTATGGTAACCTTTTCGATATGTACAAGCAGATCACAGGAGAAGATCCTTATGAAGTGCCTATGCGTATTTATCCAGCGGTTCACTACACAATGGGTGGACTTTGGGTTGATTACAACTTAATGACAACTGTTCCAGGTTTGTATTCGTTAGGAGAAGCAAATTTCTCAGATCACGGTGCAAACCGTTTGGGAGCTTCGGCGTTGATGCAAGGTCTGGCGGATGGTTATTTTGTAATTCCAATCACAGTTGGAGCTTACTTGGCGGGTGAGATCAGAACAGGTAAAATATCGACCGATCATGATGCATTCATTCAAACTGAAAAAGAAGTAAAAGACAGAATTGAGAAGTTGATCTCAATTCAGGGAAATACTTCGCCTGAATTATTCCACCGCCGTTTGGGTAAGATTATGTGGGATAAATGTGGAATGGCGCGTAATGAAAAAGGACTGAAAGAAGCAATTGTTGAAATCCGCGCTTTACGTGAAGAATTCTGGAAAGACGTGAAAGTAATGGGTAAAATCGGTGATTTTAATCCTGAACTTGATAAAGCAAACCGGGTTGCCGATTTTATCGAGCTTGGCGAATTGATGTGTATCGATGCATTAACACGTGACGAATCTTGCGGAGGTCACTTCCGTGAAGAATTCCAGACAGAGGAAGGCGAAGCACTTCGTGATGATGAGAACTTTATGTTTGTGTCGGCATGGGAACATATCGCGACTGAGAAATGGGAACTTCACAAAGAGGATCTTGTATACGATAACATAAAAATCGCTCAGAGAAGTTATAAGTAGCTTTCGGCTATCAGTAATCGGAAATCAAATCCGGTGCTTCTTATGAGTTTATACTAAAATAAATTTCGTTAATAGTTAATCATTAACAGTTTAGAAAAATGAGTGCAGGCAATATGCGTCTTACGCTTAAAGTGTGGAGACAAAGCAATACAGATACACAAGGAGGATTCGAGAATTATAATCTGGATGGCGTTTCTCCGGATATGTCTTTCCTTGAAATGTTCGATATTCTTAACGAACAATTAATCGAAGAAAATAAAGAACCAGTCGCATTTGATCATGATTGTCGTGAAGGTATATGCGGAATGTGTTCTATGTTTATAAATGGCCAGCCGCACGGACCTTTGAAAGGCGTAACAACTTGTCAGTTGCACATGCGTTCATTCCAGGATGGTGATACTATTACAGTGGAACCATGGAGAGCGGCAGGTTTTCCGGTTATTAAGGACCTTGTTGTAGATCGTGATGGTTTTGACCGCATCATATCCGCAGGTGGATTTGTTTCTGTTAACACAGGAAATGCACAGGATGCAAATAACCTTCCAATTGCGAAAGAAGATGCTGACGACGCATTTGCAGCTGCGGCCTGTATCGGTTGCGGAGCTTGTGTAGCGGCTTGTAAAAATGCATCGGCGATGTTATTCGTATCTGCGAAAATATCGCAGCTTGCTTTGTTGCCCCAAGGCCAGGCAGAGCGTAGCATCCGTGCAGAGAAAATGGTTGCGCAGATGGATGCGGAAGGTTTTGGTAATTGTACCAACACTCATGCTTGTTCAGCTGAATGTCCAAAAGAGATCAGTTTCGAGAATATTGCACGTATGAACCGCGAATATTTGGGAGCGAAAGTTTCTTCGAAGGCGGTTTAGGCAGAATATAAATCCCAAAAGAATCAAGAATATATAAAGAGACGGCTTATTCATTTAAGTCGTCTCTTTGCTTTTGTATATGAAACGAATCATTTCCAAGATTCATAGCCACAAAAAAGGCGACTGATTTATCAGTCGCCTTTTTTCAAAAATTCCTTAATTCTGAGCTACCGAAAATTATTTTTTGGCAGTAGTATCAGCAGAAGCCTTGCCAGCGTCTGATTCTTTGTATGTTTTGTTCAAACCTTCGATGATTTTTTGTGTTACATCAAGAGATTTGTCAGCGAATAAAATTCCGCCACCCAAAGAATAACCCAGTACATATTCGTAGTTATTTTCTTTGTTATATTTTTCGATATAAGCTCTGATTTGCTTGTAAAGCTCTTCATTTTTACCAGCTTCTTCCTGTTGAAGCCCAGCCATTGCCTGATCGCGGTAGGCAACAAGATCCTGCTGTTTTTTCATCAATTGAGCTTCGGTAGAACGAGCTTGATCAGGAGTCATTGTTTGTGCTTTCTGTTGGAAAAAGGCAACTTCATTCTGCAAAGAGCGTCCTTTTGTGTTCAACTCATTTTCCAATTGGAAATGTTTGTTTTCAAGCGCTTTCTTGGTATCCTTAAAGAAATCGTAATTCGTCAAAAGAGAATCGACCTGAACATACACGGTACGACGACCAGCAACTACTCCTCCGTCTGATGATCCCGCACCTGCTTCTGATTTATTTCCTGAGAAATGTAAGAAAAATAACACCGCTACGGCTATGCTAAGCACGATGTTCCAAATTAACGAAGTATTGTTATTCACGTTTTTAAGGTTTTGTTTTTTTAGAAAGAGCCGCAAAGATAATGATTTGTGTTTCAAGGCCTACAATTCCGTAATTTTTTACTCCACTTTAAATATCGAAGGATGATCTCTCGAATAAATAATTTCAATTATTTGTCCGTTTTGAAGGTATGCAAATTGTTTAGGATCCAGCCCCTGACGCAGAACACCGTCCGGAGTGACATATTCAATCGCAATAAAGGGCTGATGGTAAGTTGATTTTAATGTAAAGCGCAAGTTAACGATACCAACAACTCTTGCTCTTGTGCCTTGTGTTTTTCCGTTTAAGTAATAAGCCTGTATCGCTTTATTAGTCGAAATTGCCGTTTTTTCGATTAACATGTAAAAGAAAGTTAACGAAAGAACAATAGCCAATAAGGAAAGAACGCTGATATACCACTTCTTTGGCTCGAATAATATCTGATAGATATAAGTGGTCTTGAATTTTTCCATGACAGGGAAAAAAATGCAAAAAAAGCTAACCGTCGTAATATTAAGCGACCACCATTTGACAGCTACCCAATAGTCCAGATTATGTACAAATAAGGCAATAATAAGAAACGCTATTAGCAACAGAAATGAGCCGAAATATATTCCTTTCACTGAACAGTCTTTCTTATAAAATATCCGGACAGGCCAGATAGCCCACCTATAATTCCTCCTACAATCGTGGTTACAACCAAAAGTAAAATTCCATTAGGCAGAGAAAAAATCTCAGCAATACGGTTCGACATGACCCCTTCTGTGTTGATATGAAGATATAAACCGTAAAAAAACCATAGAAGTGCAATGGCCAGAAAACCTGTCAAAAAAGCATGAAGCGAAGTTGATGGCCGCCAGATTATAATCAAAAAAGGAACCAATGCAATGGTCCACCAAGGTGTGAAAAGTTGCAATATGGCTGTGACGATGAAAATGATGAGAAAATTCATAGCGCTATTTCTTTTTAAGAATGACTCTGGATGTTAGGCGCGGATTCTGCTGGTCAGGAGAAGATAAATAGATGAGTTCATTTAATTCTCCCTTTTCCCATTTTTCCAATAGGTTCAGATAATAAGGACTTCCCGGGTTTCCTGATTGTCCTCCCGGATAAATTCCGTATGCTTTGGGAGTTGGTCCCAGTTCAACTACCATGCGCCAGGATGGGCCGTTTCTCTTAGTTATTGCATTGACAATTCCTGTACCGCCGCCCAGTTTTAAATGAGGTGCATTGAACGGTTTTAAGCTTCTGCTCAAATGTCTGATTTCGGTATCTTTCACTTCTGACCATTGCCATGATGGACTCATTGCGCCATGTCTGGCATTTAAAGTATCCACGGCGGCTTTAAAACTTGAAATGGTAACGTCGGCCAACGTTTCTTTCTGAGGTGTTTTTACATTATCAAACCACTTGGCGTCGGGTTGTTTCAATATCATATATAACAACCGGTCTCTCGAAGGAAATGCCATTGGTGCTGTTGGCGAATCAAATTCATCATTCCATACCGCACTTCTCAAAGCGGGAAGCCATTCTTCAAAAATAGAAGGAGCTATTTGTTCCGGCGTGTTTTGATAATTCCAGTCCGTCAAAACCTGTTGGGCAGCTTTATAAGTTGAATTTAGTGGCGTTGTTTCTAAAATGAAGAGCAGTTTTGGAAGTATCGTCCGGGCGAGGACATTGTAATTATCATTTTGCAATATTCTCAAACTATCCGCATTCGCAGAACTCATTTTCTCTAATCGTTCATTAATCCGTATTCCACGTTCAGCGGGGGCGAAAATCCAATTGATATAATACGGATAACTTGGATCCGTCGAAGATTGGTTTGCAGAGCTGACAAAACCTCTCGGAGGATTTTTCACAAATGGGTTATGCTCGGCTGGAATCCAGCCTTTCCAGTCGTCATCCAGATTGGTACCGTCCAGCAGGAATTTTCCCTGATTTTTTCGCTTCAAGGGCAATTTTCCATTTACAGTGATGGCAATGTTCTTACCATTATCAGCAAAAACGAAGTTTTGGGCAGGGCCAACATACTTTGCTAATGCACTACGATAATCATCGTAGTTCTTCGCTTTGTTAAGTTCATAGAAAGTCAGGAAACTATTTCCGGGTTCATGTCCAATCCATCTTGTGGCCAGATTAACCGCTCCGGTAAGCTCATCCGTATATTTTGTAACCGGACCGTGATGAGTATAAGTAACCTGCTCCCTGTACGGTTCTGCTTTTCCTTTTATGTAGATAACTTCCTCGCGCTTACGCGTAGGCTTCCATTGATTGTCATACCAGTAACTTACCTGAGACGTATCTTTAAAAGTTATTTTATAGCGGTCATAAACATCTGCATCAACATTGGTTACGCCCCAGGCCACATTTTGATTAAAGCCAATGATCACACTCGGAATTCCAGGCAATGAAACTCCGTAGACGTTTATATCCGGCGAATGCAGCTGAATCTGATACCATATGGATGGCAGCGTCAGTTCCAGATGTGGATCGTTCGCAAGAATAGGGTAGCCGGTTATTGATTTCTCGGCGCCAACGGCCCAGTTATTACTTCCGACACCTTCCGGTTTGATCTCTGGTTTTGGAAATTCATTTAACAGAACTGAATCTTTTGATTTAGAATGTTTGTCATCAGGAATTTGAAGTGGTTTAAAATCCCAAGCGGTTCCAGCCGGAATAATCGGACTTTCCTGAAGCATGGGATAATCCGGGAAAAGATCCTTAATCACCTCGTTCCCATATTTTTTCAGAACATTTGACATATTCAGATCGTTGGAGCGTCCGGCCAGCGTCAATGTCATTTGTTCAAGCATGTACATGGTATTGATTGGTTTCCAGAGTTCCGGTTTATAGCCCAGCAGTTTATATTCTACCGGATAATCCTTGGGAGAAAGTTGGCTGACATAAGCATTAACGCCCGCGCTGTAACCAAGTATAGCTTCTCTGGATTTTGGATCACTCAATGCAATTTTAATATTGACTTCGGCGCCATAAGCCATTCCAAGACGACGGCTGTTCTTATCCATTTCCAGAGTCGCCGGTCCGAGTATTTCGGAAAGCCGACCAGAGGCCGCCCTGGTTTGAATATCCATTTGCCAGAGCCGGTCTTTTGCAGTAAGATATCCCTGCGCGTAAAAAAGATCGAAGTCATTTTTGGCAAAAATGTGAGGAACTCCGATATCGTCAAAGCGGATGGTAACCTCGTCTCGAAGACTATCCAGTTTTAACACAATTTCTTCCTTCGGATCGGAAATCTTTTCACCATTTTGCCAGAATCCGGTAAAAGGGCTTAGAAAAGGACCTAAGGCAGGAACCGGTCCCCATGGCCTGTTCAATGCATATACTAAACTGATGGTAAGTATAACCGTTAAAACAGCTTTGAAAAATTTCATATCACGGAGACTTGGTTGAAAATTCCTGCCTTGTTATTATTCTGTATCTGCAACCGCCTCCACTATCGCTTCAATAAGATTTAAATCACTATATAATACTGAACGCTCATCCGGAATTTCTCCTGCCATGGAAACGTCTGCCGGAAAAAACTTTTGCCTGCCCGGACGGAATGCTTTCGCGGTTAGGTGGAGCGCATGAACTCCGGCTTCTTTTAATTCTTTTGCATTGTGGTGATTAACACCACCACCAGCCATAATTTCTATGGAGCTTCCAGCTGTTTTTGCTAATTGTTTCAAGAGGGGAACAGCCTGTGGTGCGCTGGCTTTCTGTCCGGAAGTTAGTATTCTTTCAGCTCCTGTTTCAATAACAGCTTTTAAAGCTTTGAGAGGATCGGGAGTCAGATCGAAAGCCCGGTGAAAAGTGACTTTCATAGGAGCTGCAAAATCTACGAGTGCTTTCGTACGTGCTACATCAACCTGACCATCAGGGAGAAGTATACCCAGAACAACACCTTGTGCACCCAGTTTTTTGGCAAGGGCGATATCCCTTTTCATGATTTCTTCTTCAAAGAAATCATAAACGAAATCGCCGCCACGGGGACGGATCATTACAAATACTGGAATTTTGATATGTTCAAGTACCATTTCAATAAGGCCTGCGCTTGGAGTTGTTCCTCCTTCGCCAAGTCCTCCGCATAATTCAATACGCCCTGCGCCCCCAACTTGGGCATTCAGGCAGGATTCGAGTGAATATGCACAAACTTCAATTGTCATATTTATTTCTAATTCTAAATGATGCGGGAATTTACAAAAGATTTTGTCTTGCCTGCGACAACCGTAAAATTTATACGAAGCTGTTAAAATCTGCGGGGAACGCTTTTTGTATACAATTAGTGATATCAGAATAGAAAGAGGAACATCTTTGAAAGGGCGATAAATTTTTGATATTCAAATGCTTATCCGATCCTGGAAAAATATTAAACTGGAAAAACAATTATTTTTAATATTTTTTGTTTAAAATTATTAAAAGATGCAAATTTTTTTACTTTTGCAATCCTGAAAAAATTAAGTAACTATTTAATAGGCGAAAAAAATTATGTACTGGACTCTCGAACTTGCATCATATCTGGAAGATGCTCCTTGGCCAGCTACCAAAGACGAGCTGATTGACTTCGCAATTAGAACAGGAGCTCCGTTAGAAGTAGTTGAAAACCTACAAGAATTGGAAGATGATGGTCAGCCTTATGAAAGCATTGAGGAAATCTGGCCGGATTATCCGACCAAAGATGACTTCTTCTTTAATGAAGATGAATATTAAATGAAGAGCGGCGCCAGAAGGTGCCGTTTTTTGTTTTTGCCCGTTTTCTATTTTATTGGCGGCATTGTTTTTTAGTATCTGAAAACAGGTTTTGTGGAGGATAAATTCAGTTAATATTTTTTTAATATCCTGAAAGGAATGTATATTAGTAACGTTATTATGAAAAGCATTTACCCGAAATCCGAATTGTTTTTTTCATAGTTAAGTATCTATCCAGGCCAATTGATGGAACTACGATTGCTTAAAGAGTTGGTCAGAAAAGGCGAGGGTGATCATGTGGAATTCAAGTTGAAATCTAATCACCCCGAGAAAATTGTCCGTGAACTAGTCGCTTTCGCCAATTCTGGCGGCGGAAAATTATTCGTCGGTGTTGGAGATGACCGAACGATCAAAGGAGTGAAAGATTCTGATGAGGATGAATACACACTCGTAAAAGCGATTAATACTTATTGTTTCCCCAAACTTGATTACCGGTTAGAAAAAATCCCTATCGATATGGAGCGCGAGGTTCTGGTTTTAACCATTCCGCGAAGTCTCGATAAGCCGCATTATGTTGTAGATTCTTCGGGAATCAAAAAAGCGTATGTGCGCGTAGCGGACAAATCGATCCAGGCGAGTAAGGAAATGCGGGAAATTATGCGCCGTGGCCGGTTCAAACGGGATATCCGTTTTCAATACGGCGACAAGGAAGAAAAATTAATGAAACTTCTGGACGAGAAAAAGACAGTTACGGTCGAATTATTTGCAGCGGCCGCAGGAATTTCCCGGAAAATCGCTTCAAATACTTTGGTTATGCTCGTGCTCGCTAATGTATTGGAGGTGCATCCGCACGAGGTGCTGGATCATTTTACAGTGGCGATGGCGTAAAATGCCATGAACTTAAAATAAGCGGTCCGTCGTTGCTGAAATTGCATGCGACGGACCGTTTTATACTATTAGAATGGAAGATCGTCCGATTCGTCTTCAGTAAAAGTAGTTACAGGAGGCAAAGTGCTGTTGCTGCTTCCCGAGTTGTAAGAATTTCCGCCACCGTTTGCAGCGCCTGCCTTATCAACTTTCCATGCTTTTACTTCTGTATACCAGCGATTGTTATATTCGCGGCTTTCAACATCGATCGATGCAGTCACAGCGTCGTTAACCTGCAAACCAGCCTGATCGATTTTATCACCCCACAATGAAATGCATACTTTTTTTGGATACTGCGAAGGGATTTCAAGGATGAATTCCTGCTTCCGCCATGTTCCATTTTTACCCTGACCAGATACCTCAGGGAGTAAAGCGATGACAGTTCCTGTTAATTCCATGGAAAAACGTTTTGTAAGTTTTGCTAAAAAATAGAGATCAAAAGTAATGGTTTTGCTTCTGGAATGCAAAAGAGAATCGAATTCTCATCCAATTGCCTGCTCCAAATCTGCGATCAGATCTTCCACATCTTCTATGCCAACGCTGAGTCGGATCAAAGTATCTTTCAACCCGGTTTTTTCACGTTCTTCTTTGGGAATACTGGCATGTGTCATACTGGCAGGATGCGTGCAAAGCGACTCAACTCCGCCCAAAGATTCTCCCAGCGAAAAAACTTCCAGGTTTTCCATGACCCGAACAGCCTGTGCATAATCATCTCCTTTCAACTCAAAAGAAATGATACCGCCATAACCGCGCATCTGGCGCGAGGCAAGCAAATGTCCGTCATGTGAAGGAAGTCCCGGATAATAGACCTTCCCGACTTTGGGATGATCTTCCAGCCACATGGAGACAACTCTGGCATTTTCACAATGGCGCTGCATCCGGATATGTAAAGTTTTAATTCCTCTCAAAACCAGAAAACAATCCTGCGGCCCAGGAACTGCTCCGCTCGCGTTTTGAATAAAAGTCAGTTGTTTTGCCAGTTCATCATCGTTTACAATCAGAGCGCCCATAACTGTGTCCGAATGTCCGCCAAGATATTTCGTGACAGAATGCATAACAATATCTGCACCCTGATCTAACGGATTTTGCAGATAAGGCGAAGCAAATGTATTATCAACGACACTCAGGATTTCTTTACTTTTGCACAGCCGGGTTACCGCTTCAATATCAATAATATTCAACAACGGATTTGTCGGTGTTTCAACCCATATCATTTTTGTTTTTTTAGAAACGACCTTTTCGATTTCTGAAATGTCACTCATGTCAATAAAATGAAATATCAGGCCAAACGGCTCATATATTTTCTTCATAATCCGGTATGTACCACCGTAGATATCATTTGTCGCAATGATTTCATCACCGGGTTTGAACAGCTTTAATACCGCATCTGTCGCCGCCAGACCGGAAGCATAACAAATTCCATGTTTTCCATTTTCTAAAGCAGCCAGTGCATTTTGCAAAGCGGTCCGCGTGGGGTTGTGTGTCCGGGAATATTCGTAGCCTTTGTGTTTTCCCGGACTTTCCTGAACGTACGTTGAAGTCTGGTAAATGGGTGTCATGATAGCGCCGGTCGTCGGATCAGGTTCAACGCCTGCGTGTATGGCTTTGGTAGCGAATTTCATAGAATATATTGATCGTAAATCGATTTCAGGAAATGTTAAAAATCAAAGTTAACCTTCTTGAAAAACCTTTTACAAAAAGAAGTCGTTAATTTGATATCTGAAATGTTTGTATTGACTAAAAATATTCTCTTTTGGCAAATCCATTAGTAAAAAAACTTCCTTTACCCTTAGTTGTAAGCGTTTTACTCACTGTCATTCCCTTAGTTACCACCTCATTACTGACCGCCTCGGCGATTGCGAATGAAGAAATTTTGCGCGGCTGGTCCTTTGGAACCTGGACGCTGGTTACGCTGGGTCTGACATTCACTTCTGCCATCGCCTTAACGCCGCCAACCTTTCTGGCTCTGGTCTTTGGTTATTTTCTCGGATGGTATGCGGTACCCTATTTGTTCTTTTTAAATATGGGTGCAATTGGGATTTTATACGTTCTGGCAGATTTCTTCAATGCTGACTCGATCCGTATTTACCTGGTTCAGATTTATCCGCAGATTGAATCGCTGATCAGAAAATTCAAAGCAAACCAGTTTCGTCTTATCTTCTTTGCCAAACTTTCTCCCGTTCTTCCTTTTACGATAACGAATTTATTCTTTAACGTAGTGGGTGCGAAGTTGCCTCAGGTGCTCGCTGGCGGTACTTTAGGAATGATCCCTAGAACTGTTCTGGCCGTTTGGGCCGGAAGAGAAGCGCAGGAAATCCGTTATTTACTGGAACATCCGAATGAAGGTCTGGGTACTAAAATTCTTTTATTATCACTCATCGTTATCTCTTCCGTAGGCATTGGATATTTGTTTAAAGACAAGGAAGAATAGAAACATTAACATTACCGTAATGTTAAATGTATTCAGGATGATAATATCGTATAATAACAGGATATAAAACCACATAAATACATGAAGTTAATCCTGTTTATTTGCAATTAAGTTATACTTATTAAAAAAGTAGAATGAAATCCTTACCCTTTATCGATCTGCTTATTGTTATTGTCTATCTGGTAGGGATGGTTGCCGTGGGTATATACTTTTCACGGAAAAACACGACCACAGATCAGTTCACGAAGGCTTCGGGGAAAATTCCCGGCTGGGCGATCGGGATATCAATTTACGCGACTTTTTTAAGCAGTAATACTTTTTTGGGAGTGCCCGGAAAGGCTTTTGGCAGTAACTGGAATTCGTTTGTTTTTAGCTTATCCATGCCGCTTGCCGCCTGGGTCGCTACGAAATTCTTTATACCATTTTATCGAAACACGGGAGCTGTCTCTGCTTATACTCATTTAGAACACCGTTTTGGTCCTTGGGCGAGAACGTATGCGGTTGTTTGTTTTCTATTGACTCAACTTGCCAGAATGGGATCAATATTTTTTGGAATCGCTCTCAGTTTGCAGGCATTAACCGGATATCCGATGGCTACGATAATGTTCGTAGTTGGAATTTGTATCGTGTTGTATACCGTGATGGGCGGAATGGAAGCAGTTATCTGGACGGAAGTGGTTCAGGGAGTGATCAAAACCGCAGGCGTATTAATCATTTTATACCTGGTGGTTTCAGGTATGGATGGAGGCGTGTCAAAAATCATTGATATTGGGAAAGTAGATAATAAATTCAGTCTCGGAAGCTTTGCTCCTAATTTTACTCAATCTTCGTTTTGGGTGGTTCTGTTGTACGGCTTCTTCATGAATCTCAACAACTTCGGTATGGATCAGAATTATGTTCAACGGTACCATACGACAACATCAATCAAGGAAGCAGCGGGCTCTGTCTGGTTATGCGTTTATCTATACTTGCCGGTTTCACTGATCTTTTTTATTCTTGGATCATGTCTGTTTGCATACTATCAGAGCAATCCGGAATTGTTAAATGCAGTTCAGATGCAGGTTGCGGGCGAACGTTTGCCTGATGGTACGCCGGAAGCAATCCGTACGCTGGCTTCGACCTTAACACCGGCAGATATAGGTGACAAAGTAATGCCGCATTTTATGGTTACGAAAGTTCCCGTAGGTCTGCTTGGGTTAATTATTGCAGCGATTATGTCTGCGGCAATGAGCACGATCAGTTCTGGAATGAACGCTTCTGCAACGGTTTTTATGGTTGATATCTATCAGCGGTATATTAAAAAGGATATGTCTTCAAAACAATCCATGACGTTGTTATATATCGCTACAACAGGGTTTGGGCTTCTGGGAATGATCACCGGAATTGCCATGATTGGTGTAAAGAGTGTGCTGGATGTATGGTGGCTTTTATCCGGTATTTTCGCAGGAGGCATGCTCGGATTATTTCTCTTGGGAATTATCTCAAAAAATACGAAAAATGCCGAGGCACTGACAGCAACTTTAATCGGTATCGTGATTATTATCTGGATGACGTTTTCTTCAAAATTGCCGGATGAATATTCTTATTTAAGAAATCCGCTCCATCAAAATATGGTGATGGTTGTAGGGACACTTTCTATTTTTCTTGGAGGTTTGTTACTGACGAGGTTGAAAGGGAAACCCATAGAAGTTGAAAAGGAAATCATTGCCGACGGACACGTTTCCTGACGAATTGTTTTTATAAAGTAAGCAAGTGATGATTTATTTGGTCTGCTAAAATCGACATCAGACTGACGCATTTCTGACAAAATTTTTACACAATATTTATAAAACTGGTATGACAGCAATTGCCACTTCTTTGCCGCAAGGATTTATTCCTGTTATGTTAACGCCTTTCCTGGAAACGGGAGAAGTGGATTATGATGGTTTAAAAACTCTCACAGAATTTTATTTAACAGCAGGCGCAGCAGGACTTTTTGCAAATTGTCTTTCCAGCGAAATGTTTGAACTGAGCGAACAGGAGAGGCTTTTTGTTACGAAAACTGTTGTGGATCAAGTGGCGGGAAGGGTACCAGTCGTTGCAACCGGAACATTTGGAGGACCTCTTTCTGATCAGGCTGAATTTGTGAAACGTATATATGATACCGGCGTACAGGCAGTCATTGTAATATCGGGTTTGATAGCTGATGAGAGTGATTTAGGCGAGGTATTTCTAAAAAACGCGTTAGAATTAATTTCCTTGACCGGCAATATTGCGCTTGGTTTTTATGAATGTCCTGTTCCTTATAAAAGACTGGTTCCGAGCAGTATTCTGGAACAATTAGTTGCAACCGGGCGAGTGGTTTATCATAAAGATACGTGTCTGGATCTGGATGAAGTAAAACAGCGGATCGAGGTGGCGGATGGCCAACAATTTGGTCTGTACGATGCATATATGGTAAACGCCGTGGCGTCATTAAAAGCAGGAGCGGCTGGACTTTCCTGTATTCAGGGAAATATTTATCCGGAACTCGTCGTATGGATTTGTCAAAATTTCAACAATCCGGAACGGCAGGAAGAGGTTAAAAAAGTGCAGCAATTTTTTATTGATTCAATGGATCTTGTTCACACTGCCTATCCGGTTATCGCGAAATACAGTTTACAAAAAAGAGGTTTCCCGATATCGCTTTACACAAGAAGAGAAGTTGGAACGTTAACTCCGGAATTAAAAATCCAGATGGATAATTTGCTGGTGGAAGTGGAAAAGATACAGGCGGATTTGGGCATTCCCAGTAATTTTATCCAATATTTAGTTAAATAAAAGATTTTTAAAATGAATTGGATTCGCATAACATTTCTTGCAGGTTTATTGACAAAAACAGCATTTTCCCAGACCACAAATTCTCTGGGAATTAAACTGGCGGATATTCCCGCAGGAAAGTTTTACATGGGTTCGGAAGGTGAAGGAGAGAATGCGGATGAAAATCCGGTTCATCGAGTTACCGTATCGAAACCGTTCCGAATGGCAATAACAGAAATTACGAATGCGCAATTCGAAGCTTTTGATCCATCGCATAAAAAACTCAGAGGAAAGGACGGATTTTCGAAGGAAGATGATGAAGCCGTTGTTTTTGTCAGTTATCAGGATGCGACAGCTTTTTGTGAATGGTTGAGTAAAAAAGAAGGTAAGAAATATCGTTTGCCAACGGAGGCAGAATGGGAATATGCTTGCAGAGCAGGAACGGTTACAGATTTTTCTACGGGAAGGTTTCTATCGAAAGCCCATTTGAAAAGTCAGAAAACGGATCGGGATCCGGTTATCGTTTCATTAAAAGTAGAGCAGGCAGACGCAAATAAATTTGGCTTGTATGACCTGCACGGAAATGTTGAAGAATGGTGTTCGGATTGGTACGGAGCTTATGCGGCCGGTGAACAAAAAGATCCGGTTGGAAGAATTTCCGGTTTATATCGCGTGACGCGAGGCGGAAGTCACGGTACGCCGTTAACCTATCTGCGCTCATCAAATCGTATGGCCATGATTCCAGAAGACAAACATTTTCAGTTAGGTTTCAGAATCGTTGAAGGAGATTTTCCTGCTACAAAGCCGCTTCTGGCGGAGTCTGCTACTTCGGTTTATCAAAATGTTTCCCAAAAACCTTTTTTATGGAAAAAGGTGTCGGACTCAAAACCGATTTTCATGGAACCTATCCGGTATGTGAACAAACCGGAATGCACAGATGAAGTACCTTTTTTTCAACATAATCACTGTCCGGCGATCACCTGGTGTCCGAATGGAGATTTGCTGGCTGCATGGTTTTCAACCAATCAGGAGTCAGGAAGGGAAATGACAATTCTGGCCAGTCGTTTGCGTGCAGGACAGCAAAACTGGGATAAGCCTGCGGAGTTTTTTAATGTGCCGGACAGGAATATGACCGGAACTTCGCTCTTCGACGATGGAAAGGGGACTTTGTATCATATGAACGGAGTTGAAACGGACGGAGATTGGAAAAATCTTGCGATGGTTTTACGAACCAGTAAAGATAACGGCGCAACCTGGTCTGCTCCCTCATTGGCCGATCCGGAGCATCAGGTTCGGAATCAGGTAATTGCAGGTATGAGTCAAACGAAAGAAGGTTGGCTAGTTCAGGCGGGCGACGCAGACCCGGGACCTGTGGGAGGAACAGCGATACATATTAGTAAGGATGGAGGAAAAACTTGGGAAAATCCCTATCTGGAAAAAGAAACACCGGATTTTAAGGAAGGAAAGTCAGGCGGATTAATTGCCGGGATTCATGCGGGCGTAGTGCAATTAAAAGATGGAAGTCTGTTTGCGCTGGGCAGAAATAATAACATAGAAGCGCAGGAAGGATCTGGTTTTAGAATGCCGGCGAGTATATCAAAGGATATGGGGAAAAACTGGATTTATTCCGCTTCGGAATTCCCGCCCATTGCAGGGGGCCAACGATTGATCTTATACCGACTTAATGAAGGGCCATTATTGGTAATCTCATTCACGCATCATCCCGAAGAAACGGATGAGAAAAAAATCGGGATGACTTTCAAAGACTCTAAGGGAAATATTTACAAAGGATACGGCATGTATGCAGCGTTGTCCTATGACGAGGGAAAAACCTGGCCGGTTAAAAAATTAATAACAGATAAAAAAGAACGATACCTGAACGGAGGTGCATGGACTGGTGCATTCGAAATGGATGAAAAAAACGCAGAGCCGAGGGGATACCTGGCACTCACACAATCACCGGATAACCTTATTCATCTGATAAGCAGTAGTATACATTATCGTTTCAACCTGAATTGGTTAACGGCTGACTAGTCCGAAGATCCTTAAAAAATCCTTACTTCCTAACCCTATGAACTATCCTAATGAACAAATTCTCTATCGCGTGAGTCAGGGAGATGAAGCTGCATTTTCCCAGTTACGTACACATTTTCGCTCGCCGGCGCTAAAATTTTGCCGTGCTTTACTCAAAGATGAACAGGAAGCTGAAAATGTAACAAAAGATGTTTTCGACAAAATCTGGGACTGTCGTGTTCAGATAAAACCGGAGCATAGTTTTCAGACCTATCTGTTTGTCAATCTTCGAAATCAGATTTTTGATCAGTTTAGAAAATTCGAAAAGGATCAGCAACTAAGACAACAATATCTGGAAAAGGGGATTTGATATTCTACGATTTTATCAAATTTAAATAATCTGATATTTAGAATACAAGATTTTAAATCCCTTAATAGATAGAAAGAGAAGGTTTCGTTCTTACTTAATCTGAAAACGACTTATGCAAGAAAGTATAAGTCAGGACTTGATAGTAAAAACGATGAAACCGCACTTTCATAAAGTTCCGATAAAATCTCAAAACTCGTTCAGCATCAGACATGAACGAGAGTCCAGCTTTGGTACGGTTTGGCATTATCATCCGGAACTGGAATTACACTACCTTATTAAAGGAAGTGGTGTTCGGTTCATCGGGGACAATATCAGTAATTTTTCAGATGGGGAATTAATTCTTTTAGGCGAAAATCTTCCGCATACCTGGCGAATGGAAGGCGAAGCAGAAAATTCTGCGGTTGAAGTGATCATCATCCATTTTTTACCGGATTGTTTGGGCGGAGATTTGTTGACACTACCTGAGGCTTATCTGATTCCAAAACTTTACGAAAAGGCAAAAAAGGGTATTGTTATTAAAGGAGAGGCAAAGGAAAAAATTATAGCATTGATGCGTACGACTGTCCAGGCAGAAAATCTTGATCGCCTGATTTCGCTGCTTACAATTTTAAAAATCCTGGCGGAAACAAATGAAACTGAAACCATTACATCTGCGCACGCTTTTTACAAATCCAATGATTCGGAAACTTTGCGTTTGAACAAAGTATATGCTTACACATTAGCTAACTATAAAAATCCGATTGCCTTGCAGGACGTCGCCTCGATAGCAAATCTGGGGGTCACGTCGTTTTGCCGGTATTTTAAATTAATGACAAAAAAAACCTACAATGATTTTCTTGTAGAGATCAGGATCAGCCACGCTTGCCGCTTTTTGATTGAAGACAGCCTGACGATCGAAATTATATGTTTTGAATGCGGATTTAATAATATTTCCAACTTCTACAGGCACTTCAAAAATGTGACAAATATGACCCCACTGGAATACAAGCGAAAGTATTTGTTCAAAAATGTACCTGAGGGAAATAAATTGGTCGAAGAGGCGAAGACCTTTTAAAATAAAAACAGTACAGTTATTAAGCAGGCGATTTTCAGTTGCCGTGCCTTAAAACTGCACTGTTTTGCGGAACATGTAACGTTGAATTTCTTAGTTATTATGGTTTTTCATCCATTCATCCATGGAAAATTTACCAGAACCTATTACAGTAAATGTTAAAACCAGCAAAAGTGTGATCATGGATAACCATAATTCTGAATTGAAATAGGAAAAACCTGCACGAACATTAACAAAGAAAACGGCGGCGATGAGTATTGGAATCTGGAAGATAGCAGCCGTTCTTGTCAAACATCCGAGAGCGATCAAAAATCCTCCGAAAATGTGGGCAAAAGCTACGTAGTGTACCGCCATAACAGTATACAGGTGGAAATCCATATCACTGATCAGATGCGAAAGTCTTGCCGTGTCGCTTATAAAGCTTATCCCTTTTACAAAGAGAAGAACACCCAGGCCGATACGCACAACATCCATCCACGCAGGGTGATGTGTGTCTCCCCAACGTTCAATTCGGTTTATCATTTCCATAACTTTCAGAATGTTTTGGTTTCCAGAAAGTTATAAAATTAGAGAATTTAAATCAATAGATAAATTATCTTTTTAATTAGAATAGTACATTTTGAAATAGTACTTCAATATGCCTTTAATGCTCAATAAGAGAGGTATGTTTGGTATCTTTCATCGTGACATATACAGTGAGCGAAATAAAAATGCAGGCTGTAACGTACCAGTAGTAATAATTTTCGTGACCTGCATTTTTAAACCAGAGAGCCAGATATTCAGCCGTCCCGCCAAAAATGGCGACGGTTAAAGAATAGGGCAGCCCGACTCCCAAAGCGCGTACTTCAACCGGAAATAGTTCTGCTTTTACAACAGCATTAATCGAGGTATAACCGCTGACGATTATCAGAGCTGCCATCAATAAACCAAATGCGCCCCACATCGTTGAAGTATGACTTAACGTCGTGAGCAATGGAATTGTGCAAAGCGTTCCCAAAACTCCAAAACCGATAAGCAAAGGTCTTCTTCCAACCCGATCACTCAAAGCTCCGAAAACAGGTTGTAACACGGCAAAAATCAATAGAGAGCAAAATGTCAATGTTGTGGATTGTCCTTTCGTAAGCCCAACAGTATTTACCAGAAACTTCTGCATATATGTAGTGTAAGTATAAAATGCGAGTGTTCCTCCCAAAGTGAGTCCAACAACCACAGCGAGTGCTTTGGGATGTTTTAGCAATTCTTTTATTGACCCTTCTTTCTTTTCCGAAGACGTGCTTTTATTTTGAAAAGCGTCCGTTTCATGAAGATTGCTGCGTAAATACAAAGCGATTAGCGATAAAACAGCTCCAATTACAAACGGTATACGCCAGCCCCATTCATGCATTTGCTGATCTGTGAGAAATATTCTTTGCAAAATAAGTTGGAGACCTAAGGCAATTAATTGTCCGCCAATCAGTGTAACATATTGAAAACTGGAATAAAATCCACGCCTTTCTTTGGTGGCTACTTCACTTAAATAGGTTGCTGATGTTCCATATTCTCCGCCAACGCTGAGACCTTGTAACAACCGGGCAATTAACAGTAAAATTGGGGCGGCAATTCCTATGGTTTCATAGCCGGGTAAAAATGCAATGAGTAAGGAGCCGAAAGACATGAGTAAAACGGATAACGTCATTGACTCTTTTCTGCCTTTTGTATCAGCAATTTTCCCAAATAAATATCCGCCGATCGGTCGCATTAAAAACCCAACTGCAAAAATTCCGGCTGTGTTGATTAATTGAACTGTTGGATTTGAATCAGGAAAAAAACTGCCGGCAAAATAAAGGGAGAAGGCCGAATATGCATACCAGTCATACCATTCAACAAGGTTACCTATGGATCCGCCCATAATGGCTTTGAGCCGCCAGTTGGTATCGTTTTTCTGAGTAGAAGTGCTGGAAGTATTCGTTTCTATCATGTATGTTAAGGATTTTGCAGGGAAAAGGGGTTCTTTAAAGATAGAAGATTTTGCGGAGAGGTTAAGCAGAAGGGATAAAATTGTTATTTTGGGGATTACAATCCATTCCGGGTAGATAGCAATTTTATAGGTTTTGTCTAATAATTACAATTATATGGATTATGAAAATATTCCTTAACAAGAAAATACGAAATGTTTCCTTGGTGCTGACGGTTGTTCATGCTCTGGCATTAATGTATACACCCGGCAATTCTTGGAGTCATAATCCAGCCGAACTGGGGTTTTGGATTGCGATTTGGAGTGCTGTTTCTAGTACTCTTGTACTTAACTTTTTGTTCGTTAAATTTTCGGGTAAAGGTTGATTCTTCATCCAGTGTTTCTTTTTAATATTGACGAACATTTCTTCCAGATGCCAAAGTTGCAAACGCTAAACCATGAAACATCGATTGTAAATCGGTGTTAGCATCGTGGCATCAAACTATTTGCCGGATGATATCAGCAGCTTTTTCAACCAGATTTCCATGACCAGCAGGAATCAGGAAGTATTGATCCTTCGGAAGTAGTCTTGACAATTTTTTTACATCTTTCGCTTTGAGTAGTTTATCATATTTTCCTATGAAAAGATAAACCGTCGTTCCGTTTAGCTTTTGATAAATCCTGGTAACATCAAATTTCAACATCCGGAAAGCCAGCCAGGAGCGGTAAATTGTTTCTTGCCGTTGTGGATCAGCGAGCATGAATTGTGTAAAACGAATCAGGCTTTTGTGGATAAGTCCTAATTTTTCGAACACATTGGCTGATTTAATTAGTGTATCAGGATTTTGAAGTACCCAATGAAAAAGTTTTCGGGTTGGCCAGAAGCGTGATGCCAGCGTATACAGCGGATGTTCGGAAACTCCATCCGGTGCGATTAAAAATGCATTGTCAATTTTGTTTGAAAATTCTTCCAGCGTTGCCAGTGCAAATCTTCCCCCCATACTAAATGCAGCAATATTAAACCGGTCGATTCGATTTTCTTCCAGGAAATCAGAAATCAATTTTTTCCACAAAGTTTTGGAGAGGATATTCTGTTCTGAAAAATCATCGTTTCCATGTATCCCTTTACTTTGTCCGTGAAAAAACAGGTCGAATGCGTAGATCGTGTAGTGATCTTCCAGTTGTTTAGAAAAGGATTCGAAACATGTTAAGCCGGTCTGGCCAATGCCGTGGAAGGCGAGAAGGATTTTTGGGCCGTGACCAAGGCGATGGTAGTTTAAGGACATAGTGTAATTAACTAATAAAAAAACCTCCGTACAAATTCCCAAAAGAATAACGTCCGGAGGTCTTCTAAAACTCAATATTTATTAATACTCCATCAAATATGCCTTAATGAAATCATTAATCTCACCATTCAGTACCGCATCGGTATTAGAAGTCTGGTGATCCGTGCGGTGATCTTTCACGCGGCGGTCATCCAGAACATAACTGCGTATTTGAGAACCCCATTCTATTTTACGTTTGGAAGCTTCTACTTCGGCACGAGCTGCATTGCGTTTTTCAAGCTCGATCTGATAAAGACGCGATTTCAATAACCGAATCGCAACTTCTTTATTCATAAGCTGAGAACGTTCCTGCTGACAGGCGATAATGATTCCCGAAGGTTTGTGGTGCAGACGCACCGCCGTTTCAACCTTGTTCACATTTTGTCCTCCCGCACCACCGGAGCGATACGTATCCCAGGTGATATCCGCCAGGTTAACGTCAATTTCAATATTATCATCCGCCAGAGGATATACATAAACCGATGTAAATGAGGTATGGCGGCGGGCGTTTGAGTCAAAAGGAGAAATCCGGACCAGACGGTGAACGCCGTTCTCCGACTTTAAATTTCCGTAAGCATATTCGCCGGAAATTTCCAACGTAACTGATTTAATACCAGCCACATCACCATCCTGCAAATCTACTTCACGTACTTTATAGCCATTTTTCTCGGCCCACATAATATACATCCGCATCAGCATTGATGCCCAGTCCTGCGATTCGGTACCACCGGCACCTGAATTGATTTCAATAACGGCCGGAAGTTCATCGCCTTCTTCGCCCATCATTTTACGGAATTCAATTTCGTCAAGTTTCGCTTCCAGCTTTTTGCCTTCTTCGTCTACCTCTTCCTCGGTAGCTTCGCTTGCTTCATAAAATTCCCAGATTGTATCCAGGTCATCGCGTAATCTCGAAAGTTCTTCAAATCCTGTCGTCCAGAATTTAAGCCCGCGAATTTCCTTCATTGTTTTCTCAGCCCGTTCCGAGTCGCCCCAGAATTCCGGTTGAGAAGTTTGTTGTTCAAGGTCGTCTAGCTGTTTTTTTCTGTTAGCGTAGTCAAAGATACCTCCCCAAAGCCTCTACACGGGCCTTCAAGTCTTTCAATTGATCAAGTGTCATTGAATTTTTTGAATTTATAGTTGAAAAATATTTGAGATTTTATGGCTCCAAACGTGAGTGACTATTGTTACCACTAATGCAAAGGTATAACAATTCACGATTAGTGTCAGTTTCACATAAATACGTGGCTGTTGACATGTAGTGTTTCCGGCAAATCGTCGTACCTTTGCATGAAATTTTTGTCAACCCATTTCTTTCAAATAAAAATACTAGAAAATGGCTCAAACGTATGACGTAATTGTCGTTGGTAGCGGTCCTGGCGGATATCCGGCAGCTATTCGTGCTTCACAATTAGGATTGAAAGTAGCAATTGTAGAAAAAGAACTTTTAGGTGGAATTTGCCTTAACTGGGGCTGTATTCCAACCAAAGCCCTTCTTAAAAGTGCGCAGGTATTTGAATACATCAAACATGCGAAAGACTACGGAATTAACGTAGGTGAATCTTCTGCTGATTTCGGAGGCGTTATCAAACGTAGCCGCGGTGTTGCAGACAGCATGAGCAAAGGAGTTGCTTTCCTGATGAAAAAGAATAAAATCGACGTCATCATGGGAACGGGTAAAGTAAAAGGTGTAAAAACAGTTGAAGTTACTGATAAGGACGGAAAGAAAACTGATTATACTGCTGGTAAAGGTGTTGTGATTGCAACAGGTGCCCGTGCCCGCGAATTGCCAAATATCAAAATCGACGGTACAAAAGTTATTGAATACCGTAAAGCAATGAGCCTTGAAACACAGCCAAAAAGTCTCCTGGTAGTTGGTTCAGGTGCGATCGGAATGGAGTTTGCGTATGTGTACGCAACAATGGGCACGAAAGTTACTGTTGTTGAATTCCTTCCAAATCTTGTTCCTGTTGAGGATGAAGACGTTTCAAAAGAAATTGCGAAGCAATACAAAAAACTTGGTATCGAAACGTATGTAAATTCTTCAGTTGAGAAAGTGGATACAAGCGGAAACGGATGTAAAGTTTCTGTGAAAACTCCGGATGGAGAAAAAACTTTTGAAGTGGATGTCGTTCTTTCAGCAGCTGGTATTGTTTCGAATATCGAAAACATCGGTTTGGAAGAAGCGGGTATCAAAACGGATAAGGGTAAAATTGCTGTTAATGAGTGGTATGAAACCAGCGTTCCAGGTTTCTACGCAATTGGTGACTGTACTCCTGGCCCTGCTTTGGCACACGTTGCTACTGCGGAAGGTATCATTTGCGCAGAGAAAATTGCGGGTCATAAAACAGAAGCTTTGGATTATGGAAACATTCCTGGCTGTACATATTGCCAGCCTGAAATTGCATCTGTTGGTTTCACTGAGAAAAAAGCGAAAGAAGCAGGTTACGATATTAAAGTTGGTAAATTCCCATTCAAAGCATCTGGTAAAGCTACGGCTGCCGGCGCTACGGATGGTTTTGTAAAAGTGATTTTTGATGCTAAATATGGTGAATTCCTTGGAGCGCACATGATTGGTACAAACGTTACGGAAATGATCGCTGAGGTGGTAGTGGCTCGTAAATTAGAGACTACTGCACACGAAATCATGCGTTCAATTCACCCGCACCCAACCATGTCTGAGGCTCTGAAAGGAGCAACTGAGGCGGCTTACGGTGAAGCAATCGATTTGTAATAAGGCTTTCGGCCGTCGGCTATCAGCATTCGGCAGATAAATAATAAAACCCCGGTGGATTATGCTCTACCGGGGTTTTTGTTTTATGGTTTAAATAATTTTCACTCAGCATAGGGATTTGTTTACGCAAAAAATTAGTACAGGTCGTCCTAAGGATTTGGGAGATGTTGCTGAATTACAACGATTTGGGAAAAACAAAATCTAAACGGTTTGGTATCACTAAAATCAGGAACTAGTGGATCAACTGATTGTTTTCAATTATTTTTATCCCTCAAAAATTCAATGTCAAATAAAACAGCAATTTTTTTAATTGTATATTGGAAGACTCAACATTAAAAAGGAAAAAAAAAGTTTGGATAAGGTAGAATATTCAAGTCAGTTCAATGACATTTGGACGGCTGAACATAATATTAAGACGCAGTGGGGAAATCGAATTTTCTGTTTTGCTCACCTTATCGGCTACCCCATAACTTCTTTTTTATACTACTTCAATCATAATCCGGTATTCCTTACCATCCTGAAAATCCAGTTACTGGCAAGTGTAATTATTGCTGGTCTTTTAATTTTTCATTTTTATAAAAAAGTCCCCAGTCAGGTCACTGCATTTTATACTTTTCTCACAATTATAGTCTTTCATGCGCTTATCCTGGCAATAATTCCGCATGCTTCTTACGACAGGGCGAGTTTTAATATGACGCTTGCGTTAATATTTATCACGTTCATTTTATGTTGGCCTCCCAAAGAATCGATTATTTGCACGGTTCTGGTGTTTGTGCTTTTTCCTGCGGCGCTATATTTTCTGAGTCCCAATGCACTACTGCAATTTATCAGGGAAGGTGGGTTCTTTCTGTTTCTCGGGCAGTTTCTTTTTCCATTTGTCATGAACGTCAAGTATTCAAGTGACAAGAGGGCCTTTTTCTATCGTTATTCGCTTCGGGAGAAGAATGAATTACTGGAAGAGCAAATACGGATTTCAGAAGAGGCGACAAAAGCGAAAACAGATTTTCTGTCCATGATGAGCCACGAGATAAGGACACCTTTAAATGGTATTGTCGGTATTGTTCATTTGCTTCTGAAAGAAGATTTACGAAGCGATTTTCAAAAAGAAATGATTCAGACGCTGCTATTTTCATCCAACCATTTGATGACTGTGGTGAATGACATTATGGATTTCAATAAAATAAATTCTAATAATGTCAAGCTCGAAGTAAGGCCTTTTGATCCGGCTTTACTATTCAAAAACCTCAAAAAAACGTTTATTCCCAAAGCGAATGAAAAGAATCTGAACCTTATATTTGAAATCGCGGAATCCCTTCCAATACAGCTTCAAAGTGATGAAGGAAGGCTCAATCAGGTTATAACAAACCTGATTCACAACGCCATTAAATTTACTGATAAAGGCGAAGTAAGATTTCTGGTTAAGGAGTTAAACAGGCAGGACGATATAGTTAGGCTTTCTTTTCGTGTCAGCGATACCGGGGTTGGCATCCCGGAAGATAAACAAAAAGGGATTTTTGAATTATTCACGCAGGCACATACATCGGGTGATCGGAAATATGGCGGGTCGGGTTTGGGATTGGCGATAAGCAAAGAAATTCTACGGCTCTATGGAAGTGATATCCAGCTGATCAGCGTACTGAATGAAGGCTCGGATTTTTCGTTTGAAATTGATTTCAAGTACTCAATGTTGCCGGTGCTAACAGCAAAGCCAATAAAGGATTCTCCGCTGTCCCTATACCCACATGCAAAGGTACTCGTAGTGGATGATAATTATACCAATCTTTTGCTTGCCACGACGCTCCTGAAACGGAAATTAATTTATTTTGAAACAGCAGAAAATGGCAAGGAAGCTTACGAGAAATTCAAAATTTCACAAGACTACGACCTTATCCTGATGGATCTGAAAATGCCGGTTATGGATGGTTTTGAAGCAACGAGACTGATTCGTGCGGAAGGCTCTTCCATACCCATTGTTGCCTTAACCGCTTCCACTTTTGAAGATGAAAAGGAACGCGCTTTGTCCAATGGTTTTACAGGTTATCTTATTAAACCTTTTTTACCGGTTGACTTTTACGAAATGGTTTATAGTCATCTTGAAAAAAAGACGATTGAAAAATAGTATGTTATTTAACTTTTAAACGTCTTTGCATCGCTTCTCTCCAAGTCGTCAATATAATACCTTCTTTTTCAATATATTTTCTTAATTCCGGATCAATCATAGCCAGAAAATCGCCTTCCCGCGTTGTATTGGAATCAGAAATATGAGGAAAAACTTCGGTATGGATCGTGCAGTGCATAATCACCATAGTGAGTCCGGGTTTTATATTTTTGATTGCGTTGATGTATTTTTCTGTCTTATATTTTTGAAGTGCTTTTTCAGATTTATCATCTGATTCAGGCCCTTTCCAGCCGTAACTGGAATTTTCCAGATCATCCAAAACAGGCAAACCCGCATCCCAAAGTTGTTTTCCGACCGTTTTTGTCATCGCAAGTTGATCGGCAATCATTTTTTCCTGCTCCTGCACTACTGTATTATGCCCGCCAGGAAACGTGACCGGAATTTTTTCTTCCATACCGACTTTTAGATACCGCTGCAAAAATTCAGGTGTCGCAAAAAGCGTTCCCATGTGAGAGTCCAGATGCGTGGGTGTAAATCCTATTGTCCGTGCTCTGTCCAGCTGCGCACGAATTTCTTTTTCCACCTCATCCGGTGAAGCATTTTTAATAACTTCCCCGACACTTCTCCACATGGCTCCTTCGGAGTCAACCAAACCTTTAACCTGATTTTTCCCCGCCAGCGGTCCCCAGCGGTAATCTTTCCATTCCGAAGTTAATGTCAGATGAAGTCCTGCATCAAGCTCGGGATTTTCTTTAAGATAATGCACAAAACCCGGAACCCAGCCACATGGCATCATTACACTTAAAGAATTGGCCACTCCTTCTTTTATGGCCCTGATCGCTCCCTGGTTAGATTCGTACGACATGCCGACATCATCGACGTGGATAATCAGTACTTTTTTTCCTTTTGGATAACCTAGTTTTTCAGCATATGTCTGCTCGGAAACCTGTGCGATTGCAACGGAGCAAACCAACATTATAGATACTAAAAAAATATATTTCATAAAATTTTGTTTAATTATGCTTTAAACACGGAGGCTATAAAACTATACATCGAATGAAGCATTTTGTACTACTTTTTTTACTGCTTTCTTTCATTGGATTTAACGCGAAGGGACAGGAAATCAAAGCAAAAGACATTGTTGCGCAAGCACTGAAAGTGCATACTTCTGGAAAAATAATGGAACGTTTTGAAGTAAAGATTGAAAATGATATGCCAAGCAAGGCACCAGCATCACTTCGGCAGCCTGATCTAATGATGAATTTTTTGGATTCTCTGATGAAAACCTTACCTGATTCGATGCAGAAGGAAATGGCAGATCAGAAAGTTAAAGGAGAGGCAGAACTTTTCAAGACGATTGTTGAGGAATATGAAGGCAAAAAATATCAGCATTTCATTGATATCCCTTCAAAGAAGGTTGCGAGTAAGTCTATAAGGCTAAATCGCCTCAGGGAACGGGAAGACACAACGGCTTCATTACATAATTTCGAGGATTCCAATAACTTGATATTCGCTTGTAAAATAAATCCTGTGCTTCTGTTGCAGGTGATGAATCAGGATTCTGCTCAATTACATTATATTGGAAAGGTTTTAATGGATAATCAGGATTATCTTCTAGTTCAGGTGAAGCTAGACAACAAATGGCTGGATGTATATATTGATGCAAGGAGCAAGCTGGTCAGCAGGTTAGTAAAACCGATGAAAGATGAAGATCCTTTGATGGGACGAAGACCACTTCTTTACAAATACGTTATTTCCTATAAAAATTACAAACTGCAAGATTCTTTTCTATTACCAAACCGGATCGAAGAAACCGATAGCCATTTACCATTCACAGACAATAAATTGGTTACCTGGATAAGTATCAATAAAGTTTTTCCTGCTTCCATTTTTGATCCACCGATGCCGTATGAAGAAAAGACGGAATATTTATTGGAGGCAGTTACCAACAAATTATTCGTAATGGAAGAAAGGATAGATTACTCAAATAGCCGCTCGATGATTAGCGTAAATCAAGATAAAACGATCAGCATTTTCACTAATCTGGCAAACAATGAGATAATGAATAAGAAGCTGAAAGCGATCACTACCAAATTCGGAGGTAATGAAATCAAATCCGTTTATAGCCTATCTTACCTCTCAGGACTTATATCGCTCTCCTGTTTTTTCTCAAAACAAATTCAGATAGCAGCACCAAAAGCAACGGGAATTTTCGGTGCTGATTTAAACTCTGGGAACCGTGAGGAAGATTCAATGAAAATTGCTGTCCATGAAAAGGCCTTGCTAAAAAACTTTGATCAGGATTTTGAAACTCAAACCGAAAAGGTGTTCATTTTAAACCCTGGAGCAGATCCAGAGCAGTCTAGTATTTGGGTGGCTTATTATTTAGAAAAAGAACATGCTGTTTATGTTGAAGGTTATTATCCTCACCAAATTGAAAATAAAGAAAAATGGGTTGCACCAGGAGAAAAGGCACTTTTAAAACTTATCGAAGATAAAGCGCTGGAAGTTGAAAAAATTATTTTCTCAGGATCTTTTGTCGATAATGCTCCGCTCTTCATGACGTATGCTGATTTTGAAAATCGTGTGAAAAATTCACCCATACGAGGAGAGCAAGAAGGTAAAAAGTAAGTAATGTGTGATTTGTCAGATACAATACGAAAACCCTTTCCTCGTTATTTGCCGAAAACACCCCGACATATAACGCATGAAATTTTCCCGACATTTACTTTTCGGCTTACTTTTTACGGCCATATCCTCGGCTCAGGCTCAGCATTTTGCATTGAGCCGGTTATTTTATCCTAACGTAACGCTTAAAGCTGATTATAATGTTCCGTCAAATTTAGGGGGTGGAACGGGAAAAGATTTTGGTTATTCAAGGGCTGGGTTTTTCGGGATCATGCCGATTCAAAGTGAAGTTCAACTAGGTTATAGCCTACAAAAGAAATTTGATTTACGCGCTGTACACACGGTTTTGCTTACACAATACACACAAATTCAGCCCACGGTCGAAGGGAAGAATATTCCGGATAATGGGTACAAAACATTATCTGTTGGCGTGATCCGGCTACAGGCTAGTATCAAAGACAGGCTGTGGGTTTATGGTGGTGGTTTGGGTATGACAGAAAGTAATGAAACCTTCTTTACGCCGCAACCATTTTTCTGGGGAGGCGCAGCCCGGATGCATATTCTTGGTTTACATACACAGATTCTGTACGGTTCTATTCTGGCTTACAATCAAAAGATACGCTTTGTCCCTGTTTTTGGTGTAAACAAACGTTTTGGGAGAGACTGGCGGGTTTCTGCATTGCTGCCTTTCATGATGAATGTTAATTACCGCTCAACAAAATGGTTTAACGTGGATATGTTAGCTGGGTTGAATGGGTATAGTGGTGGATTTCAGATACAAACGCCGGAAGAAAAAATGTTAAGACGGGAAAACTATCGTCAGATTAAACTGGGTGTTTCGGCCAATGCACATTTATTTACAGTGCTGAATATTTCGCTGGAAGCAGGCGTCACAACTTTCAGACAACTAAAAACTTTCAACAGCGCCCATGAAACGCTGACAGCTTATACGCCAGCCACGACGCCTTACATTGGAGCGAGTGTTCGTTATATTACAAGTAAATCAAAATTATCAAATAGATTCACACGCAAGATGGGCCTTGGCGGAGGTGGTGGGATCAACTGGTAATTAAGTTTTTTAGCATAAAATATTTTTATATTTGGCTATAAAAATTTACAAATGCCTGACTGTTAAACTGTCTTTGCTATGAAAAAATTACTTATTGCTTCTTTCATATTGTTTGGATTTTTGCCTGCCTGTAAAAACAGTAAAATGAATTCAAAATCTGTTGCTGCTGAGAATTCTTCTTCGTTGGAAGGAACCTGGGTATTGAACTATGTTTCGGCTCCCGGAAAATCATTTGAAGAATTGTACGCAGAAAAAAAGCCGGAGATCAAGTTTGATTTGGCAGAAAACAGATTCAGCGGAAATACGAGTTGTAATTCTTTTTCAGGAAAACTGAATGTGGTGGATAACAAGATCAATTTCAGAGATCCGTATGCGATGACGAAAATGATGTGCCCCGGCGAAGGTGAAAGCGTTTTTACAGAAACACTCAAAAAAGTAAATACGTATTCGATTAGTGAGGGTAATACGCTCAATTTTATTGGTGGAGATATTGCAGGAATGCGTTTTACCAGAAAATAAAAAAGGTGATATCCAGTTTAGAGTCTGGTTATCACCTTCGAAATATTTTAGATCAATCCTTCTTTTTCAGCTTCTGCTTTTAAAAGTGATTTGTCGATAGGGACAACGCCCACCAGCTCACAAACCAATCCGCCACCCAAATTGGAAATTCCGGCAATTGACTGAGGTGGCAGGTTTAGTGCTACACAGCAAGCGGCAATGCTGATTACAGTATCACCAGCACCGGAAACATCAGCGATCTGACGGATATGTGCCGGAAGTTTATGCGTTTCATCTTTGAAATCAATATAAACGCCTCGTTCTGAAAGTGTTATCAATGCGCCTTTCGCATTCAAAGTTTGTTTCAGTTGCTCAACGGTTTGTTTTAATTCTTCCGGGTCGTCGACGTTGAATTCAACTTTTAATCCTTCGCGCAATTCTTTCAAATTTGGTTTGAAAAGCGTTACGTTATTGTAAGACAGGAAGTTGCGTTTTTTTGGATCTACGACTGTCGGAACATTATGTTCATTAGCGTATTCAGTAATTTCGGCTATAGCCTCTGCCGTCAGAACTCCTTTATCGTAATCTTCGAAAATGATCACGTTGCTGGAAGGAATCAGTTCTTTTGCCTTACTGACCAGTCTGTCTTTTTCTTCAGTTGAAATAGGTTTATCTGTTTCGGTATCAATTCTTACAACTTGTTGAGAACCAGCAATTATTCTTTCTTTGATCGTTGTTATTCGGCTTTCGCTACGAATTAAACCTTCGCAGTTTAAACCCTTTTCAATCAGACTGTTTTTGAGCGAATCGCCAGAAGCATCGGTTCCGATAACGGTACATATAATTGCTTCTGCACCCAGTGCCTGGACGTTTAAAAGTACATTTCCAGCGCCTCCCAGACGAAATTCACGATGGCTCACATTGACCACCGGAACAGGTGCTTCGGGAGATATACGTTCTACTTTCCCCCAAACATAAGAGTCCAGCATAACGTCACCAATAACTAATACGCGTAAAGAATTGAATGCTTCAAAAACCTGATGGATATTCATTTATATAATTTTGACCGGGTTTACCGTTTGTTGACGAATAGGTTTGGACCAGCAAATTGCAAGGCTGGAAACTTTTGCTGCCAAAATTCGTACAAAGGGCTGTAAAAATCAAACCAATCAGACATTTGCCACGAAATGCATGCTGGTGATTTGAAAACGTTTATTTAGATAAAGGCGATGCGCGTCCGTACGGTTTGGATTTACGCCTGAGTCCAGATGGATTTGATCATAGTTTTCTTTTTTGGCAAAATCAATAATCCAATCCAGCAGTATACCCGCATATCCATGTCCCCTATGTTCGGGGAGTGTTGACAAGTCGTCGATGTAAATATATTTTCCCCGAAAAAGATTATAGCCTGTTTCGAAAACGGCGACAGCAGCAGCTTGTCCATCAGTTTCAACAAAAATAATCTGCCTGTTATCAGCCAGCGTTTTTTGAACCGCTTCGAAATAAAGTTCGTCGGTTAAAGAAGGCCGCAGCGCCTGAATAGCACTGCGGCATTTTATAATATCAGTTTCCGTTACAACGACCTGAACCTGTGTCATACCTGATTTCCCGGGAAAGTTAGGTTGCTCAAATTATGTCCCATCTTGTCACGTTTTGTGATCAGATATTTTTCGTTATAAGGATTTGAGGGAATTTCGATACTAACAGAATCAACTATTTCCAAGCCATAACCGATAAGCCCGGCTCGTTTTTTAGGATTGTTTGTTATAAGCTTAATTTTTGTGATATCAAGATCACGCAAAATCTGAGCGCCCACGCCATAATCACGCTCATCGCTGCCAAAACCCAGTTCAAGATTTGCTTCCACGGTGTCGCGGCCCATTTCCTGAAGTTTATAAGCTTTTAATTTATTCAGCAGACCGATTCCTCTGCCTTCCTGGTTCATATAAACGATTACACCTTTGCCTTCCTTGCTTACCAAATCCATGGCAGCATGAAGTTGAGGGCCACAATCGCAGCGGCATGAACCGAAAATATCACCCGTCATACAGGATGAGTGAACTCGAACCAAAACGGGTTCATCTTTCTCCCAGGTACCTTTCACTAATGCCAAATGTAAGTCTCCGGTATTAACCTGACGATAAGCGATCAGATCAAAATGTCCCCATGCAGTTGGCATATCAACACCGATTTCTCTTTTGATCAATGATTCTTCGCGCAGACGGTATTCGATAAGATCTTTGATACTTACTAATTTAAGATTCAGACGATCTGCAATTTCCCGAAGCTGGGGCAGTCGGGCCATTGAACCATCTTCATTCAAAATTTCAACCAAAACCCCTGCTGGCGACAAACCTGCAAGACGAGGGAAATCGATCGCAGCTTCGGTATGGCCTGTACGGCGTAAAACACCGCCTTTTTTTGCTTTTAACGGGAAAATATGTCCTGGGCGACCAAGATCCGCAGGAACTGTATTGGGATCAACTAATGCCTGAATGGTTTTTGCACGGTCACTTGCCGAAATTCCGGTCGTACAGCCGTTACCCAGCAAGTCAACAGAAACGGTAAATGCTGTTTCGTGAAGTGCTGTGTTGGTACCCACCATCATGTCAAGTTCAAGCTCCTCACAGCGTTCTTCTGTGATCGGAACGCAAATCAAGCCGCGACCTTCTCTGGCCATGAAATTAACTATTTCGGGAGTTACCAGCTCTGCGGCACAGATAAAATCGCCTTCATTTTCACGATCTTCGTCATCTACCACAATTATTAACTGGCCATTTTTTATGGCCTCAATGGCATCTTCAATCGAATCTAATACTATGGGATTACTATTATTATTCATTATTCGGGTAGACAAAAAATAGTTTTACGGGAAAACACGTTTTAGAATATAAAGGTACAGTCTTAATGTTGAAATGTTTTAATTTTGGACCTTCTTTAGGTGAACAATCGATTTTTCAGATGGGTTTCAAAATAGGCCATTTCCAAGTTTGCAAGTGCCCTTATTTACTATTAGTTCAGAGTTCATGAGAATACAATTACTGTCGATATTTTTTATTTTTCTGATACTTCAATCTTTTTGCGTTTACAGCCAGGCTCCAATTATTACTGAGGGGGACTACTGTAAAACGGGAGGAGGAGATTTTTCTGTGATGCCGTATGAAGATTGTGGAAGTTTAACAGCAACGATCACGAATAATTTAATCGGTGCTACAAGCGTAGGATACAATACGAATTATGATTTAAAAAGCCAGCCTAATAATCTAGCCAATGTTACTTCGGCAACTTATAATGTTCCGGGAAGTTATACCATTTTACAGGCCGGAAGTATTAAAGGTTCAGGATTCACTCTTTGTAAACAGGTAAAGGTTTATGAAAACAGAGCGATCAAAGCAAAACTTGAAGTCTTTTGCAGTATTTTAAAAATTACAATTGAAGACGACATCGTTGCAAAAGCATATAGTACTGTTGAAATTAATTGGGGCGACGGACAAAACAACTCCATTTGGAAAAGCGGAGATGGCCCCATGACGCGTTCTTATTCAGGAGCTATTCCTAAAATATCAATTCAAGGTAAACATGGTTTAAATGTTGCTTGTGCGGGTGAAGTTAAATTTCTTGACCCGGTAGCTGTTGAAAATTCCATTGAATCCATTCAGATCAAAAGAATTGAAATGCAGTCGGATGGTAAAATTACGCTGCTGTATAACGGTATGGAAAAAGTCTCATCCGAAGTTTTTTATTCTGAGGGCAACGGTACTTACTTAACAACGGGCGAAGTTCACAATGTGGCTCTGCCTGGAAGTATAATTTTGGACAAAGGATTTAGTGCAGAAAAAGAATACAGATTAAAATTGGCTTCTGAGGATAATTGTGGGGGAAAAAAGGATAGCAGAGAAGTTAAAACGATGGTTCTGGACGTTACTCCGCTCGAAGGAGAAATTTCATTGAAATGGAACCGTTATATTGATGATAATGATTTCGTTGGTTACCAGCTGTTTCGCGACGATGCACCAATCGAAAGTTTCACATCTATTGATGATTTGACATTTACAGATAAGGATATTGATTGCAACAAAACTTATAAATATCAAATTGTTGCTTCTACGAGCCAGGTAAATTCTTTCTCTGCGCCGAAAAGTGAAAAAATGCTGAGCGCTACACCGGATAAGATTAAGGGGGCGAGTGTAACCGTTGAGGATAATAATTTAATTACGGCAGATGTTGTTTTAGGGGAAAATGGAATAACGAGTTCCTATAATCTGGTCGTTGAGCGGGCACAGCAGGGAAGTGGAAACTTTACGCAAGTTTCAACAGATCAAAATCAAGATCTTCATTTTGAAGATAATACTGTGAATACCAGTACGGCTTCTTATTGCTACCGTTTCAAGTACGAAAATTCCTGTCTTATCAGTACAGATTTTACCGAACCTGTGTGTTCTGTTTTGCTTCGGCAATCTCCAAATGAACTAACCTGGAATGACGCGGTTCCATTTACAGATGGATTGGATTCGTATGACCTAATTCAAAGTGAATCCGGTACGCTAACGCCGATGGGTCTGAATACTACCTTTGCAATTGACTTAACAAATCAACCTAAAACAGAATTTTCCTTCCAGATCCGGGCTAAATCAAAGAGTGGAAATTTACTAAGCTTCTCAAATCTGATCAAATATGAACAGAATGTAATGTTGCTGATTCCGGATGCTTTTACGCCTAATGGAGATAATGTCAACGAAAGATTTGAGATTAAAGGACTATTTATCAACTCATTCAAAATATCTGTTTTTAACCGTTGGGGACAAGTTGTTTTTCAGTCCGATGACATTTTACAAAGCTGGGATGGAACAATTAATGGTGCTAATGCGCCGGCAGGGTATTATACGTATAAAACTGAAATCAGTGATATCGAAGACAAGCCATTTGTAAAAGAAGGTACCGTTTTACTAATCAGGTAACTTGCCGTTTACTATATTTTTCAAGATATTTGAATTGAGAATGAAGGACTTAATTTATATTTTTTTTAATTTAGTTCCTTTATTGATTAACTCGACGTAAACCACCCATGCGGCAGATGCTGTAAAAAGTATTGCTGCGACTCTTAAATATACACACATATGCTTAAAAAAATACAAGTAATTTCGTTTATTATACTATCTAATTTAATCGGTGTACCGATTTTTGCTCAATTATGCCAAGTCGGAGGCGGGGGTTTTGAACTATCCAAGTCTGCCGGGTGTGCGCCTTTAAGTGTCGATATAAATCCTACAATTAATGGCACTTCCATTGCTTATGCACAAGACTATGACGGTAAAACAGACAGCCCGGTGCTGGTGAGGAATGCAAAGCAATTTATTTATCCTGAACCAGGAAGCTATACAATTTTGCAAAGTGCGACTCTTGGAGGAAATGAGGTTTACTTGTGTAAGCCGGTGACAGTATATGAAAGCCGAACACCTAATATGAGGTATACTTCCTGCGGTGGCGGTAAAGTTAAATTCCAACTGTTGGATGATGTAACATCTCAGGCTTACGATAAAATTGAGATTAGTTGGGGAGATAATACTCAATACATTTGGCAAAAAGGTAATCCATTTGAAATGGAACATACCTATGCAAATACCAGTACAAATACATTTTTCAGTGCTAAGGGGATATACACATCTAATTCTTCCTGTAAGGAAGGGGTAGGGTATCCTGTCAGAGTTATTTTTGAACAGCCACAGCTCAATAACATCCGTATTAAAAGTGTTCAAATGACAGGAAATGGACGTCTTCTGGTTATTTATGATGGATTAAGTGGAATTTCCACAGATGTAATGTACAGTACTGACGGGACTAATTATCAGATAGGTGGCACCAAGACTTCAGGCGGCACGCAGACAAGTAATTTTAATTTAAATGCTGCACAAACGTATCAGATAAAGCTTGCTTCGAAAGATTTGTGTGGAGAGAAGCTGGATAGTGATTTCGTGACAAGTATGGCTGTTAAGGGCAGTTCGGTTGATGAAAAAAACGAGATAACCTGGAATAAATATGCCAATGCTACTGACTTTGAGAGTTACGCCTTGATGCGTGATGGAATTGAGCTGCAAACTTTTACTGATATTAATACCACATCGTTTTCAGACGAAGATGTCCAATGCGGTGACAATTATGAATATTACATTATCGCTAAAACAAAAACAATTACTTCGACGTCGGCGCCTGTAACGATCAAGACAATATTATCTTCTCCCAAAGCCATCGATCAGGCATTTGTAAATGTTGTGAGCGACGGACTAATTGAGGTCACTGCGGTCATACCGGGAGTTGGAACAAAAACAAACTATGATTTAGTGGTAGAGAGATCAGAAAATGGCGGTATTTTCAAAAAAGTGAATACGTTATATGGAGAAGCTACCTATCAGGATTTCGATGTTAAAGTAAACGACTCAGGCTATTGTTATCGACTGATTTATCAGAATGCCTGTGGGCAGAGAGCCCCTGCATCTGAGCCGATTTGTTCAATCTTATTAAAAAATCAATCTCCTTTATTGACCTGGACGACGGAAAAACCTTTTTTGGACGATATAGATTCTTACACTATAAACCAAAAGAGCGCAGGAGGGTCTGAGGAAGAAAAAAATGTAAAACTAATAAGCACCTTCTATCCCGATCTTATCAAGTATAGTGATCTGTCTTTCACTTTCAAAATCAGGGCAGATTCGAAGAATGGGAATTATCAAAGTTTCTCTAATAGTATTGTCTATAAGAAAGACACCGATATTTTTGCACCTGACGCATTCTCTCCAAATGATGATGGCTACAATGACACTTTTGAAGTAAAAGCGGCCATGTTTAAAACATTTAAAATGTCCGTAATTAATCGGTGGGGAGAAGTAATTTTTCACTCTGATGATATCGCCGAAGGATGGAATGGAATGATTAAGGGAAAACCTGCACCAGTTGGTTCATATATTTGGCGTATCGAAATTGTTAATAATTTAGATCAAACCGTGAAAAAAAACGGTACTTTTGTGCTCTTGAAATAGACTAAATTTTTAAATCACTTCATAATTTTTCGATTATGTTTGGAAATATGGCTGACATGATGGGTCTCATGGGTAAAATGAAAGACCTTCAGTCGCGCATGAAAGAGGCGCAGGATGAACTTGCTACAATCGTTGAATCAGCCGAGTCTGGCGGAGGAATGGTGCGTGCGACTGTAAATGGGCAAAAAACACTTATTGGTTTAGAAATAGATAAAGACCTGGTTAATCCGGATGATAAAGAAATGTTGCAGGATTTGATCGTTGCGGCAGTCAACAAAGCATTCGAGAATATTGAACCTAAAATAAAAGCTCATTTGCAAAAAGCGACCGACGGAGTTCTTCCCAACATTCCCGGTTTGGATTTAGGGGGATTCATGAAATAATTCCCTCTCTTTCGAATGACTCCATCTGTTGCAATTGTTATCCTGAATTATAATGGCAGGCACTATCTTGAAAAATTTCTTCCTACGGTTCTTCAATACTCGGCAGGATATGAAATTTGGGTAGCTGATAACGGATCAACAGATCAATCTTTGGAATGGCTGGAAAGTCAATATCCTGCTGTAAATACGCTTTTTATCTTTGAAAATAAAGGATATGCAGGTGGATATAATAAGGCGTTGAGTCAAATTGACGCCAAATACTATGTTTTGTTAAATTCCGATATTGAGGTTACTCCGGACTGGATTGCACCGGTAATTTCTTTTATGGAATCGGATGAAAATATCGCCGCCTGTCAACCAAAAATCAGAGCATATGATTTGCCAACGCATTTTGAGTACGCAGGAGCCGCTGGCGGTTACATGGATTATCTTGGATATCCTTTTTGTCGTGGGCGTATATTCGATACCCGGGAAGAAGATCTGGGTCAGTATGATGATGTAAAAGATGTTTTCTGGGCAACAGGGGCATGTCTTTTTGTAAGATCAGAAGCATATCATAAAGCGGATGGGTTTGACGAGCGGTTTTTCGCGCATATGGAAGAAATTGATCTGTGCTGGCGCCTGTTAAATCTTGGTTATCGTATTACTTTTTGTTCAGATTCAACCGTGTACCACGTAGGTGGTGGCACACTTCACAAATCGAATCCTCGCAAAACATTTCTTAACTACCGGAATAATCTGATTATGCTCTTTAAAAACCTTCCAAAAGGGAGGCGTAAGAAAACGTTAGCTTTCAGGTTAATACTAGACGGAATTTCGAGTGCACGTTTTATCGCAGCTGGTGCCTGGCCGGATGTTTTTGCCATTATTCAGGCACATTTCGCTTTTTATGCATTGATTCCCACGTTGTTAAAAGAACAGCAAGGGCGGTCACGTTACCGCGCACCACTTTATTACAGAAGTATCGTTTGGGAATATTTTGTATTGGGGAAGCACCGCTTTTCTCAGTTGACAGGAATAACTTTTCCCGCCGAAACGACTACAACTCCCAAAATGTAGGACTGTTATGTCTGCGCCAGTTCTGGCGCATTTCCATCCAGAATGCAAGTACGAGATAGAGGATAATCGGTGAGCCGAATGTCATGAAAGTCGCGTAGATAAAATAGCGACGGATGCTGCTTGCCGGGAAATTGAGCTTTTCACCCATCCTTGCACAAACACCAAATATCTGATTCTCTACAAAATATCGAAAGCGATTCATACCTGATTTGGAATTAATGAGCTCAGAATTAGCAATTTTCAATGCAATATACAAAAGAGATTTTGAATTTTTACGGATCTGTATTTTAGCAAATTTTGACCGTTAACTTGGAAATTTTCAAATTCTTGGTGCAAATAAATTGTTTTCCCAACAATTTTTGTTTCTTTGTGATTGAAGAAATTGTTAGCGCAACATTATTATTGGGATGCCTCAATAAAAATTGCCAAAATTTATTCTGTTAATTGGTTGAGCCTCCCTCAATTCTTTGGCGGAAGATAATCAAGGTTTTGTAATGAAACGCTCATAACTCTTTATGTATTTTCAACTTATTTCATTTTTTTATTTCCACTATTATGCCAACAGGTACTGTAAAATTTTTCAATGAAGCTAAGGGATACGGCTTCATCGTTGAAGACGACACAAACAGAGACATCTTTGTTCACGTGACAGGATTGGGAGGACTTACTATCCGTGAAAACGACCAGGTTGAATACGAGGTTGTTGAAGGGAAAAAAGGACTAAACGCTGTTCAAGTTAAAAAAATATAGTTTTTTTCTACTTGTCAGAACAAAAAAATACCGCAGTTTAAGGTTGCGGTATTTTTGTTTCCAAGGAGATAACCTTATTCTACCCAGGTTTTGACCTCGTCAAGCAAAGGCATCTTCTCGTCAATTTTCAATTTCTTACGCATACCTCCCAAATCATTAAAAATTTTATTCGGGTTAGCTGCTTTCAACTGCTCAATGGTAAGAATATTCATTTTTTGAAGAGCAGGAATCCATACGGCAGGGACATTTGCTGCCACATAATCAGCTTCTTTCGCTAATTCCTGTTTCTTTTCAGGACGCATGTGCGGGAAGAAAAGAACCTCCTGAATGCTTGAATTATTGGTTAGCATCATCGTCAGTCGGTCAATTCCAATACCGATTCCTGATGTAGGCGGCATTCCATATTCTAGTGAACGTAAGAAATCTTCATCCATTTCCATGGCCTCGTCATCTCCGCGTTCTTTCAGTTTAAGCTGATCTTCAAAACGTTCGCGTTGTTCGATCGGATCGTTTAATTCTGAGTAGGCATTCGCGATTTCTTTTCCGTTGACAAACAATTCAAATCGTTCAACCATGCCAGGTTTTTCACGGTGTTTTTTTGTCAAAGGAGACATCTCAACCGGGTGGTCTGTGATGAAAGTTGGCTGAATAATAAATTCTTCCACTTTTTCTCCGAAAATTTCATCGATCAGTTTTCCTTTACCCATGCTTTCATTTACATCCATACCCCAGGAACGGCATTGTTCACGGATAGCAGCTTCGTCCAGTTCATAAACGTTCAAGCCTGTATACTGGTGGATTGCGTCGGTGATGCTCAGTCTTGGATAAGGTCCGGCAAAATCAAGCTCAGTTTCTCCAAATTTAACTTTTGTAGTACCGTTAACTGCAAGTGCAACATTTTCAAGAACTTCCTCCGTCATTCTCATCATCCACAAATAATCCTTGTAGGCAACGTATAATTCAACCGTAGTAAATTCAGGATTATGTGTACGGTCCATACCTTCGTTACGGAATAATTTTCCGAATTCATAAACCCCCTCAAATCCACCAACGATCAAACGTTTAAGGTGAAGTTCTGTGGCGATACGAAGGAATAAATCAGTATCAAGCGCATTGTGGTGTGTTTCAAAGGGACGTGCAGCCGCACCGCCGTGAATGGTTTGTAGAACCGGGGTTTCAACTTCCAGCCAACCTTTTGAGTCAAAATAAGAACGCATCGTCGTGATAATTCGCGCACGTTTCTGGAAAATCTGACGAACTTCCGGGTTTACGATCAAATCCACATAACGCTGGCGATAACGTAATTCAGGATCAGTAAATCCGTCGTAGATATTACCATCTTCATCACGTTTCACGACAGGGAGCGGGCGCAGTGATTTGTTCAAGATCTTGAACTCCTGCACATGAACAGAAATTTCGCCTGTCTGTGTTGTAAAAACAAAACCAGTAACACCGATGATATCGCCAATGTCCAGTAGTTTTTTAAAAACAGTATTATACAACGTTTTATCCTCTCCGGGACAAAGATCATCGCGGCGGAAATACAACTGAATACGATCCGTACTGTCCTGCAATTCGGCAAAAGCGGCACTTCCCATGATACGGAAACCCATTAGCCGGCCTGCAATCGTGACGTGTTTATAATCTATCTTATTGTTTTCGTAATTCTTAATTATATCAGCAGCAGTAACATTTACTACAAATTCTTCGGCAGGATAAGGTTCTATCCCCATCTTGATTAGTTCTTCGCGCTTTTGGCGGCGCAATATTTCCTGTTCGCTCAGTAGCATTTTATGGCAATATTTATGAAAATGATAACTCTTTGAGTTGCAAAAGAGTGCGCAAAATTAGTATTTTTTGCTGTTAATACCGAAGGTAAGCAAAGGAAGATCGAGTTGAGGTGCAAAAAGAGAATTTTTACTGGCATATAAATTGTATCATTTTCACTACCGCTGTTTGGTCTGAATTATTTAGTATCCGCTAAGTTTATTTTGGTTACCTATATTGTGGTAAGTTTGATAAAAACGATTACTTTTATTGTAACCAGTCCCTGTCTCTTCATGTTTCAAAAACTCTTAAAAGGCGTTGCAATTTTTGCACTTTTCATCGGCTTGCTTATCGGTGGAATAGAGTTTTGGTTTTATAAAAATCAGGAAGAAATTTTTACAAAAGTCAAGGCTGCTGTTAATGAAGAAATTAGCGGAAGTCTTGATATCGAGAGTTTTCGGTTCAGACCCTTTCAGGATGGGTTTGGCTTTAACTTCACACTCTACAACGTAGTTCTGCGCGACAGCCTTTATAGCCAGCATAAAACAGATGTGCTAAATGCGAAACTGATTCATGTTGCACTTGATTTCAGCAGTTTTTACAAAGGAGCAATCCGGCTTCAGAATCTGGTTTTACAGGATGGGGACGTGACTTTGTTTGTCCGTAAAGATGGATATACCAATTTATCGGTTTTCGGACCAAAAAAGCCAAAGGACAAAAAGAAAGATTCAAAACCGGATCGGCTGATTGACAAACTTGGGCGGATTCATATGCATAATTTTGGATTCCGGTTTGCTGATTCAACAACAGGCAAGAATTTCGGAGCGATTTTCAGAGATGTGACAAATAGAGTCAATTATGCTGATTCGGCCTGGATAGCCAATATTAGTGGTCCGATTTATTTTGAAGGATTGACATTCAAGCCAGAAAAGGGAGGTTTTTTAATTAAGCAAGAGACCTACGCCAATCTTTCTGTTTCCTATAATCAGAAAGAAAGATCATTGTATATCAGGCCGTCTTCGCAATTACGTGTAGCCTCGCAGGACGTTATTGACATCAAAGGAAAATTTGATCTCTCCGAAAAACCTGCTCATTTCAATCTTGGATTTGCGGCACAAAAAATACAAGTCGGGACCGCAATTAAATTACTTCCCAGACAAATTGAAAAAGCCATCGACTCCATCGGTATTAAGACAAGGGTGAATACGCGTGTGAGCGTAGAGGGTATTTTTTCGCATGAACCACCGTCGGTTCACGTAGATTTTGAAACAGATACTTTTCAATATCAGCTGCCGATCGGTTTGTTGAAAAACATGAAAGCCCGGGGAAGTTATTCGAATCAATTTGATAAAACGAAACCTCCTGGTTTACTTAACACGCAGGTAAATGTGCCTCATGTAAGCGGTGCTTTTGAAACTTTACCGTTCAGTTTTGACCTGAAAATCGATAATATAACTGATCCTATTGCTTTGATCCGGGGTAAGGTAAAAGCCGATTCCGCGTCTATAAACGGACTTCTTGACCCAAAAAGATATGTAGTAAAAGGAGGTGAGGCATATATTCAGATCCATTATAACGGAAGTTTGAAAAATTTCTATAATCCTAAAACAGATCAATTTAACGGGAAATTGACGGGTAGGGCTTATACTGAAAATCTGTCGCTGGACTATGTACCAAGGCAAGTTCATTTATCCAAAGTCAACGGGGATATTTATTTCGATGAGAAAGACTTTCTCTTACCGAAGCTTGATATCAACGATGGACATAACTTGCTTCATGTAAAAGGTGGAATAACCAATCTGATCCCATACCTTTTTGGTTCCCCCAGAATATTGAAAGCGTCACTCGACGTCAATATCCCTAACTGGAAAATGAACTGGATGGAAATTTTTGTAGGGAAAAGACGGGCAAGCCAGAAACTTAACAGAAAGAAATTCAAGCTTTCGGATCTTCTGGATAACGTAATTGATCAGATGGAAATCGATGCCAGGCTTGAATCAAATCATCTGGTATATCACAACTTTTCGGCTGACAATTTGAAAGGACTTATTACGGTAAAAAATAATACGGTACGACTTGAAAATTTCTCCATGAAAGCTTTTGGAGGTGGATTCAAGATTTCAGGTTCCATTTTTAACCCTTATTCTTCTGAGCCTCCACGCGTTGAGATAGCTGGCACCGTGACAAATGCAGATGTTCACTCGGTATTTTATTCCTTCAACAACTTCGGACAAAAAGCAGTAACACACCAGAATCTGAAAGGAAAACTGAACACCGAATTCAAATTTGCCACAAATCTTAAAAATGATGCGACTCTGCTTCCAAAAACTATGAAAGGAGAGGTGAAACTGAATCTCGTCAGAGGTGAGATCATCAATTTTGAGCCGTTTTTGAAAATGAAAAAACTGATCTTCAAAAACAGAAATCTGGAACAGGTTAAATTTGCTCCAATCAAAAATGATCTGGTATTGAATGGCCAGGAAATCGAGATTAAGCAAATGGAAATTGAGTCGAATGTAATGACTCTTTTTGTGGAAGGAATTTACAGTTTTGGAAATAAAACAGACCTGAGTATAGCGATACCGTTAAGCAACCTGAACCGCCGGGATTCAACGTATCAGCTGAATCCGAACGACCCGAAGAAAAAGAAAGGTTCGCGGATTTATCTTCGGGCCGTTGATGAAAAAGGTCAGGTCAATATTAAACTGGCTTTCCGCAAGAAAAAGCCCAAGGATAAAAAGGACGATGACGAGGAAGACGAAAATGATGATGTAGAAAAATAATCAAATTATTCTGCTTCGTCTGTAAACATATAACCAACTCCTTTAAGCGTCTTGATGTATCGGTCGCCAAGTTTTTCACGCAATTTACGGATGTGAACATCCACAGTGCGTTCTAAAACATAAATGTCGGCGCCCCATATTTTTTGCAGCAATTCGTCGCGGCTGAAAACTTTATTAGGAGTTTGTGCCAGGAAAAACAATAGCTCAAATTCCTTTTTAGGCAATACAACAGATTTGTCGGCGCCTTGTGTTACGGTATAATTTTTCCGGTTAATGACCAGGTCCAAAACCTCAATTTGATCTCCTGAGTCAGCTTTTTGCGCTTCACGACGGAATAAAGCATTGATCCGGCTCATCAAAGCCCTTGGCTTGATTGGTTTTGTGATATAGTCATCAGCACCTACTTCGAAGGCAGCTACCTCCGAATATTCTTCTGAACGTGCTGTTAAAAACAAGATGTAGGTATGTTTGATATCAGGATTCTGGCGTAAAATTCTGCCCGTTTCGATGCCGTCAAGTTGCGGCATCATAATATCCAAAAGAATAAGATCGGGAATAAAAGTTTTCGCCGTTTCTATTGCTTTCTTGCCATTAGAGGCTGTTTGAACAGAATATCCTTCTTTAACCAGATTGTACTCCAGAAGCTCTACTATATCTGAATCGTCGTCAACTACTAATACTTTCGGTGCTGAGTTTGTTGCTTTTGCACTGCTCATGTGATTATTACCAGGTTAAATCCAGTTCGAAATTAGTTGTTGTGTTTTTGACATTATCTACTTTATTGCATTGTTAACAAAAAAATAACATCAGCGGTAAGTAATACGGAAAATTTGCTGCTGTTCATTCGTAACGATCATATCCGTATTATTTACAAAAATTAAAGCTTCTGCCTGTTTTCTCACGAATTTGAAACAGCCCAGCGGTTTTTTAAAATTAATAATTCCGTTGTGAATTTCGAAGGTTAGGACTTTTCCATACGTCAGCAGTGCGAATATTTTTCCATCGGGACTAATATCGGCTGAGGTTACCTGCGTTTTGATTTCGATACTATCGATTGGCGTTATAGAATAATTCCCTTTTTGGGCGGGCAGCTCATATAATTTTACATAGTTATTTTTTGGACTACGGTTTTTGGAAAATAAATACAGCTTGTCTCTGTGGTGAAAAAAGGCTTCACAATCAAAATTTAACTGATCTTTTGAAGGTGGAAATTGTTTCTGATCTGCATATTTGAACGTGATTTTTTCTGTTTCAGCTCCTGCCGGCGGAACTTTATATACAGTAAGGGAATGTCTGGTATTGCCATTATTTCCAAAATCACCAATATAAATATTCCCGTTTTCGTCCTCGGTTAAATCTTCCCAATCCGTGTTCTCCGAATTTGGAATAACTTTTGTAGACAGCAACTTGCCAGTTGAATCGATTTCATAGAGTTCCGGTTTTCCTCCGCTGTCATTATGAGTCCAAAAAGTGCCTTTTTCTGTTCTGGCAATGCCCGAACTTTCATTCGCCACAGGGGGAAGATTGCCTATTTTACTTATTTTATAGTGAGAATGGACTTTTTCAAAACTATTTGTCCGCTTGTCGGGGTTACAGGTACATAACACCGTTTCAATTGCAAACATCAGATATACTAACTTATTCATGAAGCGTTCTTTACATTCTGTGCCCGGCAAAGATAATCAAACGCCGACTTACCTGAAGCTGGCCAGTGTTCTAGTTGCCCTGATTGCTGGCGTTTATATTCTTTTTGTGCTTAGGGAAACGTTAATCCCGCTGGCATTTTCAGTTTTACTCGCTATTTTACTGCATCCTGTTTGTGTTTTTCTGGAACATAAGAAAGTGCCCCGCATTGCTGCAATTCTATTAAGTATCCTTGTGCTCATTATCGTCATTGTGGTGCTGGTTTATGTGGTCACGTTACAAATAGGAGGTTTTGCCGAAGAACTTCCCCGAATTACTGAGAAAGCGGAAATTCTGCTCGATCAAACCCTGACAATGGGCGAACGCTATCTGAGTCTGAGCAGAACCCAGCAAGTAACCGAGGCCAAAAAATATCTTGTCAATATGCTTAGTGAAGGCCGTGCTGTTTTGCTGAATACACTAGTCACAACAACAGGAGCAATTTCAACATTTATTTTGCTACCACTTTACGTTTTCTTTTTTCTGCTTTACCGGGATTTTTTCAGAAGGTTTTTTTATAAAGCCATTGCCAGTGTTCCAAATGAGGATTTGAATACGCTTTTGAAAAAAATCTACGTCGTTATCCAAAGCTACTTGTCAGGATTATTTTTGGTAATCATAATCGTTGGTGTTTTAAACAGCATCGGGCTTTTACTACTAGGTATTCCGCATGCCATTTTCTTCGGTTTTCTGGCTGGTTTTTTAATCCTGATTCCATACATCGGAATTCTCATCGGTTCCTTATTTCCGGCGCTGCTGAGCATCGTTACCATGGATTCGCCATGGTATGCTTTCGGCGTGATCGGTGTGATGAGTTTTGTACAGTTTCTGGAAGGAAATTTTATTACCCCAAATATTGTAGGTTCGAAAGTGAGTGTTAATCCGATGGCAGCAATTGTAGCCTTATTTTTAGGCGGACAGCTTTGGGGACTATCCGGATTAATCCTGGCTTTACCTATAACGGCTATCTTGAAGGTAGTTTTAGATACAATTCCAAGTTTGGAACCTTACGGATTTTTATTGGGAGAACCTGTTCACGAGGTAGCAGAAGATAAGGCAGAAGAGCGCCAAAAAGCTGTGGAACAAAAAGAAGTGCAGAAAAAGCGATACCGGAATTACAGGAACCGTCCGCGGAAAAAACCTGAGGGTCAATCTGGAACGTTGCCTAAGCCAAATATTCAGTAACAAAAAAGGATTCTCCTAATCAGAGAATCCTTTTTTGTTACTTTTCCGTTTCAACTTTCTCGACACTTATACCAATGCCCATGACAAAAGGTAAAGGATTTTGCCGCATTGATTGTGACAAAGTAAATGTGTAAGTGCCATTCCGAGGAAATTTATGATTTTTAAGAAAAGGAATTTTATGATCAAATAAATCACCCAAACCCTTGCCAAAGGGTTTTCCTGTGATTTCATTGGATAGAAAAACTTCTTCCATATTCGTAGTCACCGAACTATCCGGCGCTGTTATTTTTCTGGTCAGATACAAGTTGTAATAAGGATATTGCAGCGTATTTCGTACCAGATAAAAAACGTTGTATACCTGAGAGGAATCCGTTATTTTCACCTTGAAAGAAGGTGTATTTTTGATAAACCACTGTCCGTCGTCAATATCTTCGTAAGCTTTGTAAACAACATTTTTGTCGCAGCCGGTCAGTAAAATCCCTAAACAAAGCGCGGCAAACAGTCCAAAAGTTTTCATGCAGGTATCAATAAGTGGTTTGCAAAGCTAAGCTGCCAAAGAAACCTTTCAAAACTAAGATGCAGTTTGTGCAGAAAAATAACGGCTTAGCCAAGAATCCGAGGCCGGGATTTTCCAGCGTTTCATCCATTGTGCTTTCGTAGCTACCTGATTATCAAAAATGGTGGTATAAGGTGTGATGATCTGATCTGTAACTGCTTGCTTTATTTTCGGGACTGGAATGGTTTCAACATTATTATTGTCATCAAGATAAGCCAGTGAACGATCGAAAAAGTCGACACTTAATCGCGCACCGATTTCCTGTAACCAATGAACCGATTTATCAATAGAGCAACCGCTTGGTAATTCCTTGCTTTCATCTACGGCGATTACAACAAAACGATGTTCAAAAATTTTCCCCGAGGCCGTTAAAGGATGTCCGTGTGCTTCCCAGCCTTCCAGTGCAGCTTTCAGCGTCTCCGTCAAAATTCCAACTTCTTCGTCTGAAAACTTTCTGTTTGCCTGATAGATCCAAACACGTGCGGATAAATTAATTTCATTAAAAGGGATATACATCAGTAAGTCTGGTTAATCGTTTTAAAATAATATCTTCTATTATCTCACCAATCAAAACAAGCTTGCCAGAAACTAAGTTCGGGATAACAGAGGCCAGCGGCTTTGGATTAACGAGAAATTATTAATTGATATTACAGATTTATTTTATGGGTTTAAAGAAATAACTATTTACAATCCTTCGGCTTGGGCAATTAGTTCGGCCAGGTCAAACACTTTAACGAAGTCTTCTTTTTCTTTGTTTTTAACACCATCCGTCATCATAACCATACAAAACGGACAAGCCACCGCGATCGTAGTCGCGCCCGTGTCGATTGCTTCTTCAATTCGCTCAATATTAATGTCCTTTTTCCCAGGCTCTGGCTCTTTAAACATTTGTCCGCCGCCTGCGCCGCAGCATAAGCCTTTAACTTTACTGCGTTTCATTTCTACCAAATAAGCGTCCAAAGCTTCCAGGACATGACGAGGCGCCTCATAAATTCCATTAGCTCTTCCTAAATAACAGGAATCGTGGAAAGTGATTTTTCGGCCTTTAAAAGTTTCTCCGCCTTCTATCCGAACGCGACCTTCATCAATCAGTTGCTGTAGGTATTCAGAATGATGTAAAACTTCATAGTTTCCGCCAAGTTCCGGATATTCGTTTTTCAGGGTATTGAAGCAATGTGGACAAGCCGTTACAATTTTTTTGACACCATACATATCCAAAACCTGAATGTTGGACATAGCGAGCATCTGAAAAGTAAATTCATTTCCGGCACGACGCGCAGGATCTCCGGTACAGCTTTCTTCTGTACCCAAAACCGCAAATTTCACACCCGCTTTGTTTAGTATTTTAACAAAAGCGACGGTAACTTTTTTATATCGATCATCAAAAGAACCGGCACAGCCAACCCAGAAAAGCACTTCAGGCACTTCATTACTGGCAGCCATTTCTGCCATAGTCGGCACGTTATATGTTAACTCGCTCATGATTTCTGTCTCTTTAAGGTATCTCGGCAGTAACTGGTTTAAGCCTCATTTCTCAATTTATCGGCCCAATTAAAACGGTCGTCCGGTGAAAATTTCCATGGCGCCTGATTTGTGTCCAGATTTTGAAACATGGCATTCCACGAACCGGGTGCCTGAGCCTCATCCATAATTTTGTACCTGCGTAACTGTAAAATAATATCAAGCGGATTTATCAGAATCGGGCATTCCTGAACGCAAGCGTTGCAGGTCGTACAAGCAAGAATTTCTTCATTACTGATATAATCGCCCATCAAACTCTTTCCATCGTCGACAAATTCTCCCTTATTTGCCTGCATATTTCTACCCATATCTTCCAATCGATCGCGTGTGTCCATCATAATTTTACGCGGAGATAATTTCTTGCCCGTAAGATTTGCGGGACACGCAGAAGTGCACCGGCCACATTCCGTGCATGAGTAAGCATCCATCAAGTTTTTCCAACTCAGATCAGGCACATCTTTGGCACCAAATCGCTCAGGAATAACATTTTCGGTTCCAGAAGCAGAATCCTCCGAGGTAGTCAGACCCAGCATGATTTTCACCTCTTTCGTGATGTCAGGCATGTTATTCATTTCTCCCTTTGGTTTTAAACGGGAGAAATAGGTATTGGGGAAAGCAAGCGCTATGTGTAAATGTTTGGAGTAAGTGACATAAACGGCGAAAGCAAAAATGCCAAGGATGTGGAACCACCAGGCAAAACGTTCGTAAATAGTCAACGAGTTTTCTGACCAGTTAGCAAAAATGGGTTTCAGAAACTTGCTAAAAGTGAAGTCTCCCGTAAGCGCGTAATGTGGATTCCCCATTTCTTGTAAAACAGTATCCGCTGCATTCATCGTCAATATTGCAAGCATCAATACTATTTCAAAAATCAAGATGATTTTGCCGTCCAATTCTGGCCAACCATTCATTTCGCGATGGCGCGACGGTTGCAGCCGTTCCACTTTTAAGATTGCCCTTCGAATTAAAAAGATTGAGCAGGTTACTAAAACGCCAACCGCCAGAAATTCAAAAAAGCCAATAAGGAAATTGTAAAATGTTCCTAAAAATGGAGCGAAAAGCCGGTGTTTTCCCAGAATTCCATCCAGCACGATTTCGAGAACTTCAATATTGATAAGCAAAAATCCAGCATACACAACAAAGTGCATCGCACCGATAAGCGGACGGTCAAACATTTTTTTCTGGCCGAAAGCGACGCGAAGCATAATTGATAAGCGTTTCGCTGGCTGGTCATAACGGTCTTCATCCCGTCCCAGTAAGATAGTTTTTCGGATCAGATTGGCACGTTTAAAGACGAGCCAGCCGACAATCCCCAGAACAATTAAAAAGATGATTTGCTGGATTATCGCCATAATTCTTCGAATTGCTCCATTAATTACACTTATTCATTTAATAGTATGCAAGCATACTATAAGCAAATATGACAAAAATGTATTTAGTATCAATTATTTTAAAATAAATAATTTTTTTTGTTCTGTTAAGTAAAAGAAAATCAGAATACTACGTCTTATGAGTTGCAAAAGCAATAAAGTTTTTGAAAAATATTTTTCTAAATAATTTGGAAAAACAAATCGTAATTCTACCTTTGCAGTCCCAAAGGGAACGAGTTGAGCTGGTGATGTAGCTCAGTCGGTAGAGCAAAGGACTGAAAATCCTTGTGTCGGCGGTTCGATTCCGTCCATCACCACAAGATCCTGTTAGAAGAAATTCTGACAGGATTTTTTGTTTTGAAATAGATCACTTCCCAAATATCTTCCGGTCTGTAATTTCCCCGCGGTGTTCTTCAAGAAAATCACAAAATAGCTTAATCTGAATTTCCTGCAATGAAAAATCAATTGTCTGGTCGTAATTTTCCTGGTAAACATCCTGAAAATCGGTGATGACGTAGCGCAAAGTTCGAATGCCTTTTGATCGTAAAGCAGGCAGGTAGAAATTTTGATGACTATGAGCAAACCGCCCTTCCTGATAGCTGCTCGTTGTTTTGATATCAACGGCAAGCGTTTTTCCGATCACGTCAACATAGCCATATAGCAAAACATTATCCAGCTGATGCTCACAGTAAACCTGCGTTTTCATCATTGGACGAGGCAAAAGTGCACGGACTTTGTCGAGAATTTCAGGATCAAATGCGTCCTCATTAACGCCTTTTATTACGGCTTCCTCAAACGATGATCCTTTGTGCTGGGCTTCTGTCTGCGGCATGGGCACACGATTAATCCGGTTTAAAAAATCCTGTCGTTCGAGATATCCTTTTTGATAACGATCAAAAAGATTAAGTAGGGTTGGATAGAAATTATATGCGATTGAAGCCAATGGACGAAAGTTAAGCCGCTTTTATTTACAAAGATAAACATCTGTCATCTTTTCCCGCGTTTCGGGTACCTGCTAAATTTGTAGGTTGCAGAAAGCGACAAAAAGCTGAATTTGTCATTTGGGGTTTTGCTATATGAATCTGCTTCTTCCGGATTGATGAATCGCATCCCTGATGTCGCGTCCACTTTATCTGTTCGCACGAAATAAAAGCGGTAATCAAAACCAAAAATGAGTTTTTCGAAAAGTTCATAATCAACGGACAGACCAACGGGGATAATTCTTTCGTTGGTTTTTTTAATTCCAAGACTTCCGCGTGGATTACCCCAACGGAGAAAAAGTGGATTTCGGGCACTCGAAGCACTGTTTGTAAATCTTAAAAGTTTACCGCTCGTAATGTCATATGCATTGGCGCTGAACATCATCAATCCCAAACCTCCGAAAATATTTATATCTAATTCTCCGTCCTTGTTCTGGATGAATTGCTCAGTCAAACTCCACTTAGCCAACAACTCCATGGAGTTATATTCATTGATGAAGTATGAATTGAAAAAATAAATTTCTTCGCCACCAAGCTTTCCAATTGTGTATTCGAAATTTAAAGAGAGAGAATTTTTGAATTTACGGCCAAGACCAATTCCCAGCATACCGTGCATGTCCTGCTTCTGTAATTCGCCATAAAACTGCGTAAGTCCTCCGCGAACCGTTAAGGAATAACGCGACGTAACTTTTGACAGACTATTGCCGTTTTTATATTGATTATAAGCTTCATTCCAGCTTAAACGCTTTTGTGCCTGAGCGGGAATGTATAGGGTAATTATGGTAAATAATTGTAAAAATTTGCGAATCATATTTGTAATGAGTGTGTGTTCTTAAAACAAATTTAAAACTATCTGTATGTTTATAAGGATGTTTCTCTTAAAAATCAGTCGTTTATGCAAACTTTACATATATGTACCAAAACGATAACCAATAAATATCTGTTAGTTTTGTAGTTCTAATTTTATGCTAATCGAAAATGAGTGTAGTACCCTATAAAGATAAGGACGGCAGCAAGCGTGAACAGGTAGCGGAAATGTTTGATAATATTTCCCCGAAATATGATTTATTGAATCACGTTTTGAGCGGAGGCGTCGATATTTACTGGCGTAAACGTGCTGTTAAATTGTTAAAAAAACAGCAGCCAAAAGTTATCCTTGATATCGCAACAGGTACCGGTGATTTTGCTATTGAGGCACTTTCTCTGAAACCTGAAAAGATAATCGGTGTTGATATTTCAGAAGGAATGCTGGCAGTTGGGCGTGAAAAAATTGCTAAACTTGGAAAGCAGGATATTATAACTTTACAAAGTGGAGACTCGGAAAGTTTGTCTTTTACAGACAATTATTTCGACGCTGTTATCGTTTCGTTTGGAGTACGGAACTTTCAGAATTTATTGACCGGGCTTACTGAAATGAACCGCGTGATGAAGCCGGGTGGAACTTGTGTTGTTGTGGAATTTTCAAAGCCGCGCTCTTTTCCGTTCAAACAGTTTTATAATTTTTATTTCAAATACATATTACCATTGATAGGAAAGACAGTCTCAAAGGACAGTTCTGCCTACACCTACCTTCCTGAATCCGTTCAGGCATTTCCGGATGGGGAGGCTTTTCTTGAAATTTATAAAAAAGCAGGTTTTAAAAATACCAAATGCATACCATTAACCTTCGGGATTTGCTCCATTTACACAGGGCAAAAGTAATTATCGGAATCTTGTTCCTGTTTGTGGCCTCACAGGAAGTTAAAGCACAGGGACAAGGTTACGTTCGCCGACATCTGGAATATTATGACGATAAACCGATCCATTACGGGATTTTATTTGCAGTTCCTTTTACGCGGTATAATTTTCGACATAGCGAGCCAAGTGGCTCTCCAACAGCAGGTGATTCGGCTTATCTGATTCAATCGCCCTTGAAAGGAGCCTTCCGGATGGGTTTTACGATTAATGCCTATTTGAATGAGCGATTTGATATCCGGACGACGCCATCCGTTTCACTTTACGAAAGGGAAATAAAATACAGTTATCCTAACAGTCCCGACAAAACGGACAAACGCGAATCTACTTGGCTCGAAATTCCTTTGCTGGTGAAATATAAATCCAAACGGCGCGTCAATACGAGAATGTATATGATTGCAGGAGTCACGATGGGAATTGAAACCAATGTGAAAAGAAGCAGGGGAGGCGGAGCGAGTAATGGGAGGCTTGATACCCAAACTTCCGATTTTACGCTGGATTATGGTGTTGGCTACGAACGGTTCTTTGAGTTTTTCAAATTTGCACCGGAACTTCGTTTTTCACATGGGCTGAAAAATGTTTTTCAAGGCTCTGCGAATTCTGGAATTAACAGGTTGACGACTCATACTGTGACGTTATACTTAAATTTTGAATAAATTATTTTCTGATTACCAGTTGTTTATAAATTATTGCCAAAAATTTTTAAACGATAATTTGGATAAAGAAAAACAGTCGTGCATATTTGCACTCCCGAATGACGACAAGAGGGGCTCTTAGCTCAGTTGGTTCAGAGCACCTGCCTTACAAGCAGGGGGTCGCAGGTTCGAATCCTGCAGGGCCCACAAAAAAGCGATTTAGAAATAACTCGCTTTTTTAATCTTTTTCTGAAAGCAGAATGAGATTCGTTAAAATGGAAATCCCGAAAGGGCTCTTAGCTCAGTTGGTTCAGAGCACCTGCCTTACAAGCAGGGGGTCGCAGGTTCGAATCCTGCAGGGCCCACAAAAAAAAGCGAGTTAGCTATAACTCGCTTTTTTTGCTTTAGACGGTTTCACATTTAAAACTTAATTTATAGGTGAAGTAAAAATTGATCTGCCAAAGTAGTCTTCATATCAGGTAATTCTTCATGCGGAATTGTATAATAGTTTCCCGCCAAAGTCAGTTTTCCATTTGTTTTTTCAATCGATATTTTAAGAAATCCGTGTTTGTTATCGGCATAATTTTCAAGATTAATGCCTTCAAATAAATGAGGATTCGTGAAAAAGCGTGGGTCGCTGGTTTGGGCAACAGGATGCAATTCATCATATCCACCTGCGCCTGCTACGATAAACGGTACCGTTTTTCCATTTTTATAAGTTTTAGTAAAACGCTGATAATTGTGAACGTGACCACTGAAAACAATATCGGGCAATACACTCGTTTCTTCAAAAGCTTCTTCCAGAAATTCGATCATGGGAATGCTCGAACCGTGATTTACATCCGCGGTGTAAGGCGCATGGTGAATGGCAACAATCAATGCTTTTCCTGATCGTTCCAAAGCGGCTGCTTTTAATTCTTCCTTAAACCATTTTCGTTGATCCGGCGTCACGACGCCAAATTTTGGAACATTGCTATGTAGCCCAATGATATTTGCTAAAGGTGCCTTTAATGTCCAGTAGATGTTTGGCTGGATCATACTTTTTCGATCCACGCCGCGTCCAAAAGCAATAGGTCTTTGTTCGGTATCACAAAAAACAGCTTTGAAAGCGTCCAGACTTTTATACGCTTTTGCTGCATTTGGATTTACGTCGCTATCATGATTGCCGGCAATGGCGAAGATGGGGCCGGGATATTTCTGATAAGGCTCAAAAAATTGTGTAGAATATTTATCAGCTTCTCCAAAAGTATAGACAACGTCTCCCAAATGATATAAAAACTGAGGTTTTTCGTCCTCGTCAGTTTCATATTGTTTTGCCATTGCAGCGGCCACAAAATGCTGAAAAGCTGGATTTCCAATACTTCCGGTATCTCCAAACATGTGAAAAACGGTTGTCTCTTCATTGACTTCCGGCGAGATCTGCTGCAAAGATAGGTGATATGGATACTGGCCTGTTGGTGCTGGCAAAGGCTGAAATTTATAGGTATCGTCTGGCTGGTCTTTTTTTATTACAGGTACCGAATATTTTGAAGAAGTAGTAGGAGTCATGTTCACAAGTTATAACAAAAATTACTGCCGGATTTTAACGTGTGGTTAAGAATATCTTTTTTAATTCACATCTTTAAAGAGCAGCTCCGAAAATTTCTCCAAAGATAACCTTTTGTAAAACCGCATGCTGTCAAAAAAAGCAAGTTGTTGACGGTTTCTCTATCTTGCACTAAGAATTACACACACTTTCATGAAAAAAATCACAATAAGCTTAACTGCTTTGGGAGATGCTTTACAGCTTTTTCAAAATATGGGTCTGCGTTACGTTGCGTTCAGATTTTGGTTTGAATTTCAAAAACGCACGGGCATATTGAAACTCCGTTTTGCCGTCAATCCTAAAAAGAACGTATTTATTTCTCTAAAAGAATGGCAAAACCAGCCAGTTCATTTTTTCTTTAAAGATTCTGTTATTGCTGCCGAAATTAACGGTCGTTATTCGGATTTGCGGCAGCTGGTAAAACGGGTTAAGGCTTTCCATCACAACAGAATCTTGTTCTTTTCTTCCAAGTATTTCACGGTCAAGGACTGGCTGACAAATCCTGAAACTGGGTTTCAGTATGATATTTCGAAACATTGGACAGAAATTCCTGATTTTTCAAAAGAAGCTGGCGATATCAAATATGTCTGGGAAAAGTCGCGTTTCACATTTTTGTACGATTTGATTCGGTACGATTATCACTTTGGAAAAGATAAATCTGATATTGTTTTTAAAGAAATCGAAAGCTGGATTGACGCCAATCCTATAAACCAGGGGCCAAATTGGAAATGTGGTCAGGAAATTACTTTAAGGATTTTGAACTGGACTTTTGCGCTTCATTATTATAAAAAATCTTCAATATTAACGGAGTCGCTTTTTTCAAAAATAATCGACAGCATCTATCAACAAATGCGGCATGTTGCGGAGAATATTAATTTTTCCCGCTTCGCTGTTCGCAACAATCATGCGCTGACAGAAACGCTTGGGTTGTATCTCACCGGTATGTTATTCCCTTTTTTCAAAGAAAGCAAAGTTTGGAAGAGGCGAGGTAAGATATGGTTCGAAAAGGAAATTGCTTACCAGATTTATGAAGATGGCACATTTCTTCAATTCTCGATGAATTATCATCGCGTTGCAGTTCAGCTTCTCAGCTGGGGTATTCGATTGGCGCATTTAAATAATGAAATCTGGGATCCGGTAGTTTATGATCGGGCCAGGAAATCCTTACATTTTCTCAAAACCTGTCAGGATCAAAAATCAGGGCACCTGCCTAATTATGGAAATAACGACGGTGCATTATTTTTTCCTTTAACAGATTGTGATTTCCGGGATTTTAGGGCTCAATTATTCGCACTTGGAAATGTCCTGGGAGAAAAATCAAACTACGGAACCGGTCCGTGGCAGGAAGAAAGTATATGGCTGGGAATTTCTGAAAATCAAAACGAATCAGAAACCAACCTAGAAAATGTTCAGTGTTCCATTTTTTCCAAAAGTGGGTACTATATTTTACGAGATCAGAAAACCATCACATTCCTTCGCTCCGGAAGTTACCAAAACCGGCCTTTTCAGTCTGATAATCTCCACTTGGATATCTGGATTGAAGGAAAAAATATTCTTCGGGATGCGGGCTCTTTCAAGTATAATACAGATACAAAATGGACGTATTATTTCTCAGGAACAGCTTCTCATAACACGGTTATGCTTGGAGATTCAGATCAAATGAGAAAAGGAAGCCGATTTATCTGGTATGACTGGATCAGAGAAAGTGACGGGTTTTGGAAAGTAGAAGAAAATAAAATAATTTTTGAAGGCTGGTTTACAGGTTTCAGAAAATTGGGTGACAATATCGTTCATAAGCGTAAGATTACGAAATCAATCAGTTTTTCTCGCTGGGTTATTGAAGATTGGATTGAAAATGCACCGGAGCATATTTCGATGTCTCAGATCTGGCACCCGGCAGCTGATTTTTTTGAGGAATTTGATATTAAAGCAAATCTTAAAAATGGAGAGGAAATAAAATTCATAAAAACGGAAGGTTGGTATTCGAATAGCTATGGAGAAAAAAAGTCTGCGCAGCGGATTGTTTTCCGTACTAACGAAAGATATATAAAAACTGAAATTGGTATAAAAACTAAACCCGGAAATCGGCATGCGGATTCTTTTGATACATCAGTTTTTTCTGGAAGATCATGATGGAGGAGGGTCGCGGTGGAATGAAATGAGCAGAATTTGGGAAGCAGCGGGGCATGATGTTACTGTTATTGCGGGAATGACACATTATATGGGTGCCAATATTTCCCGTGACGACGATCGCTTTTTTCGTGTGTCAAAAAATGGTAATAATATCAAGGTAATTCGCTGTTTTGTCAGTCAAAGTTCTCAAAACCTTTTTGGACGTATTATCTCTTTCTTTTCATTTTCGATATCAGGAATTTTGGGCGGAGTGTTTTATGCCCGAGATAAGTACGACCTTATCATCGTTACCTCACCTCCCTTGTTTGTGGGCATAACAGGCTTATTTTTAAGCTGGTGGAAAAATATTCCTTTTGTTTTTGAAGTACGGGATTTGTGGCCGGAATCTGCCATTGATCTCGGTATTTTAAAGAACAAACAACTAATTCGACTTTCCTGTTTGTTTGAAACGTACTTATATAGGAAAGCCAGATTAATAAATGTTTTGACACCCGCTTTTCGAGAAATTTTAGTTGCAAAAGGAGTGAACCCAAAAAAAATAATTTACATCCCAAACGCAGCGGATTTCTCACTTTCTGAGAAAGTGATGTCAACATTTAATAAATCGATATTTCGCCAACAACATGATTTGACAGAAAAGTTTGTTATCGCTTATGTCGGAGCGCATGGTTTTGCAAATCACCTTATTCAAATATTGGAAACGGCAGTATTGCTGGCTGATACCAATGTTGTCTTTTTGCTCATTGGAGACGGAGAACAAAAACGATATTTAATCAAAGAAGCTCAAAAACAAAATCTTCAAAATGTTCGGTTCATTGAGTCAGTATCTAAGAGTGAAGTTTTTAATTATATTCTGGCGTCCGACATGGGCACTTCGGTCTTGAAGAAAACGGATACGTTCAAAACCATTTACTCAAATAAAACCTTCGATTATTTTTCTTGTAAAAAGCCAGTACTTATGGCAATCGATGGCGTTTCGAGAGAATTGGTGGAAGATGCAAATGCAGGCATTTTTGTGGAGCCTGAAAATCCAACAGACTTTGCCTCAAAAATTCGTTTTTATTTAGATAACCCATAGCTGATCAAACAACAAGGGGAAAATGGCTATCGATATGCAAAAAATCATTTTGATCGGGAGATACTGGCTATGCGGTATTTGAATTATATTCGGGAAGTTTGAAAAATTAAATTCGAAGAATCCCCGTTTAGCTTAGCATTGATGGAAAATTTCAGAAAAATTTCAGTTAGCAAGCGCATTGCGATGGTTGCTCACGATAACAGAAAAGTAGAATTACTGGATTGGGCGAATTCCAACCGTGAGCAACTTGCAAAAAATAAATTATACGCCACAGGAACAACAGGAAAATTACTTGAAGCTTTGCTCAATCAACCTGTTGAGCTGCTTTTAAGCGGTCCGTTGGGAGGCGATCAGCAAGTTGGTTCGATGATCGCGGAGGAAAGAATTGATCTGCTGATATTTTTCTGGGATCCAATGTCAGCGCAGCCACATGACCCGGATGTGAAAGCGTTGTTGAGATTATGTGTTGTATGGAATATTCCTGTGGCCTCGAATCGGGCAACTGCCGATTTTATTTTTACTTCTCCCTTAATGAACGAGGATTATATTGCCGTGCAAACCGATTACAGCAAATATTTGAACCGCGCTGTCTGAACTGAAATGCAGCTGTTTGGGTTTTTTCTATGAACAAAAATACTTTCATGAAGAACTTAGCGGATTTATTTCAGAACGGGACGGAACGAAAAATTTATTCTTATTCGGATTATATGTTATTGATGGAACTGGTTGTGATGGAGCAAAGAACAACCGGTCCAAAACAATCAGAAGAACTTAATGATTACACAAAACTGAATTTGCATAGAATGCAACGGCTGAATAAAACCGTTGTGTTAAGTGAAAGTTTGAAAATAGCAGTCGGTCAAATTCAATTTCCGCAAACGTGGTATGTTCTGACAGAAGCATGGTGTGGCGATGCGGCGCAAAATATTCCCGTGTTGGCTGCGATTGCAAAGTTGAATCCGCTTGTTGATCTGCAATTAGTATTGAGAGATGAAAATCCCGATTTGATGGATTTATATCTAACGAACGGAGGAAAATCGATTCCAAAATTAATTGCTGTTGATGGAGCTTTCAATGAAATTTTTGCCTGGGGACCACGCCCGGCCGGAGCGCAGCATATGATGGAAGAATACAGAAAAAATCCTGTTAAATCATTTAAGGAATTCGCGGAAGATATCCACAAATGGTATGCGGCAGATAAAACCCTATCTGTCCAGAAAGAATTATTAGACATATTGGAAGGTGTTTTGATAGATAAGTAAGTTTTTTCAGAGTTTACTCTATCTTTGCAATAGGCTTATTTTCGGAACTTCCGGATGTTATGAATTGAAAATTGAGACCTGCTAACATTGTCCACTTACTTCAAAAATATATCAGAGGGAATTAATACCACTTTAACGGGTATGAAACTGACGTTGCGCCATTTGTTTGCCGCAAAAAATCGTCGGGTAAATAATGATATCCGTACAAGTAATTTCTTTGATTTACAGGATGGTTTGGTTACTATCCAGTATCCTCAGGAAACAATTCCAATTCCTGATAATGGCCGGTACCGGCTTCATAATGAGATTGATGACTGCATTGTTTGTGACAAATGTGTAAAGGTTTGTCCTGTCGATTGTATTGAAATAGAGCCTATAAAAGCCATTGAGGAAGTTGGACGGGCTTCTGACGGCTCTCCCATTCGCCTTTATGCGGCGAAGTTTGATATTGATATGGCAAAGTGCTGCTATTGTGGGCTTTGCACAACCGTTTGTCCGACGGAGTGTCTGACGATGACGAAGACTTTCGATTACAGTGAAGTCGATATTCGGGATATGGTTTATAATTTCGGAAACCTGACAGCAGATGAGGCGCAGGAAAAAAGAGATTTACTTGAACAATTCCAGAAAGAAAAAGAAGCTTTAAAAGCGGCCCAAAAATCAGGTGCTCCTTCGGAAGTTGCCGCAAAATCGCCTGTTGCTCGTCCTGCTTTCAAACCAACAATTAAGCCGAAACAAGAAGAAGTAACTGCGAGGGAAGAACCTGCAGAAACGGAGGCGCCGAGACCAAAACCTGTGTTCCAACCTCGGAAGCCAGTGACTATTGAAGCAAAAACGGATATAGAAACATCGGCGGATGAGCCAGTCGTTGAAAAGCCGGCAGCGAAATTGCCATTTAAACCTTCAATGAAACCAAAAACACCGGTTTCTGATGTTCCGGAATCAGCAGGTGAAGAAATAAAAAATGAAGAAGTAAAGGCAAAGCCCGCGTTCCGTCCAACGATGAAACCAAAGGTTGAACCTTCTTCGGATATAGAGCCTGCTGCTGAAACTGCACCAGAATCTGCTGCACCAAAACCAGCTTTCCGTCCAACAATGAAACCAAAAACACCGGTTTCTGATGTTCCTGAATCAGCAGGTGAAGAAATTAAAAATGAAGAAGTAAAGGCAAAGCCCGCGTTCCGTCCAACGATGAAACCAAAGGTTGAACCTTCTTCGGATATAGAGCCTGCTGCTGAAACTGCACCAGAATCTGCTGCACCAAAACCAGCTTTCCGTCCAACAATGAAACCAAAAACATCGGTTTCTGATGTTCCTGAATCAGCAGGTGAAGAAATAAAAAATGAAGAGATAAAGGCAAAGCCCGCGTTCCGTCCAACGATGAAACCAAAGGCTGGAACTTCTTCGGATATAGAGCCTGCTGCTGAAACTGCACCGGAATCTACTGCACCAAAACCAGGTTTCCGTCCAACAATGAAACCAAAAACACCGGTTTCTGATGTTCCTGAATCAGCAGGTGAAGAAATAAAAAATGAAGAGATAAAGGCAAAGCCCGCGTTCCGTCCAACGATGAAACCAAAGGTTATCGAACCCGCTGTCTCTGATTTGCCTGAAAATATTGTTGAAAATAAAACGGAACAGGAAATTCCAGAAGCCAAAGAAGAAGTTCCAAAACCGAAGCCTGCTTTCCGTCCTACAATGAAGCCAAAACCAAAATCACCTGATCAGGAATAGATAAATTTTAATGAACATGGAAACAGCTGCATTTTATGGATTTTCGGGATTAGCGATTATTTCAGCGCTTTTTATATTGTTTTCCAGAAATCTTATTTATGCAGCCTTTGCTCTATTCATTACTTTTTTGGGCGTTGCGGCTCTTTATGTTTTGGCGGGTGCTGATTTTCTGGCAGTAACACAGATAATGGTTTATGTTGGAGGTATTCTCGTGTTGCTGATTTTCGGTATTATGCTTACCCAAAAAGCCGACAGAGAAGCAATTTCGTCAACACCCAATCAGGTAATCGTATCAGTTAAGCGCCAGTTTTTGGGCTTTTTGATCGGGATAAGCTTGTTCACATTTCTGTCTTATATTATTGCTACTGCAAATTTCAGGATGACTGGAGAGACGAATATTTCCCGTTCAACTTTAAAAACGATCGGGGTAGAGTTAATGACGAGTCATCTTTTACCTTTTGAAATTGCTGCTATACTTTTATTGGTTGCCTTGGTCGGCGCAGCTTACCTTGCTTTAAATAGAAATCCAGTGTCTCATGATTAATATTCCGGTAGAGCATTATCTGATAGTTGCGGCAGCATTATTTTGTATCGGTTTGGCGATCGCTATTACCAAGCAGCATTTAATTGGTATTTTGCTTGGTATTGAACTTATGCTGAATGCAGTGAATATAAATTTGATCGCATTTAGCAGACACGACCCGGAGAAGATCGGTGGGCAACTTTTTGCCTTGTTTGTAATTGTTGTTGCAGCAGCGGAAATAACTGTTGCCCTAGCTATAATTCTTAGAGTTTATGGCCATTTCCAGACAGTGGATCCAGATAAGGTCAACGAGTTGAAAAAATAAATTGCTCCTGAAATTTGAAACCAAATCTACACTTCCCGCGCATATGAATTGGTTTTTTCTGCTTCTGGCATTTATGATCGGAATGGCGAATACTCTTCAATCGGGTGTAAATGCACAGCTTAGAGTTGCGCTGGGAAATCCCTTAATGGCTGCAATAACCTCTTTCAGTTTTGGGCTTTTTGTATTATTAGTCGCATTCCCATTTTTTAATCAGAATCCTATTCCGAGCCTTGCAACATTCCGGGATGTCAGTATCTGGAAATATGCCGGTGGCTTTTTAGGGGCATTTTATGTGGTCACGGTTATTTTTATTGTCCGCGATATAGGTCCGGCTAATTTAATCTGCCTGGTAATTGCCGGACAAATGTTAGCCGCAATGGTCATCGACCACTACGGCTTCCAAGGTTTTGCAGTACATCCAATTAGTTTCGCCCGTATTTGTGGTGCAATTCTCCTGATGGCAGGCGTTTATTTGATTTTGAAAAATTAAGGGATACGGTTAAAAATAAAAAGATCCATAAATTCCCACTTGTTGTTTTCAAGTTTTCCCCTTCTGATTACCAGCTGGTTCTGACTGCGTCTCTCGTAAATAATCCGGACAGAGATATCATCCTTTTCAAACAATGCTTCGTTCTTTTTGGCCTCGATGAAATTGTATGTATCTGAAACCTCCTTTTCTTCCAATGATATCATCCCAGGCTTGAAATGTTTTACGTGAGCAACAGGCCCCTTTTCCGTTTGCTCAAAGGCAAATAGCTCATAGAGAGTTGCTTTTCCATCCTTCACCATACGAATAAATCCAACGATATTATCACCTTCCGGCGCGGTCCACGAAGCTTCGATCGTTCCACCATTATAGTTTCCTTTCCAGCGGCCATCCAGGAAATTAATATCTTTCAAACTTCCGGTTGTTGCACTTTGAGCATTTGAAGAATTCGAAATTAATGCAGCACAAATGAATACAAAAAATAATATTCTACTAAAAATGAATTGGTTGAATCTGATCATATGGATTTAGGTTTTAATAAAATGCCAAATTAGAAGTTATTTTCAATTTTACCGAATTAAGTAATTCTGTTAATCGTTTCGATTAGTCCCGGGACATAAAAAAACAGCCGTCCGAAAACAGACGACTGTAAAATATAAAAGAAAGTCTTGTTATTAATAAGCTCTTTCCAGCTTGCCTTCGTGAGAGTTGGCAAATGCTTTGTTTACCACTTTATTTCCACCAGGCGTTGGATAATTTCCAGTGAAATACCAGTCTCCAACATGGTTAGGACAAGCTTTATGAAGATTATCAACCGTTTGGAAAATCACGGAAAGCTCAGCATTCAAATCCTTCGGACGAATAATTTCAGCAATTGAATTTGAAATTTCATCATCTGTAAACGGATCATAAAGCGCCTTAACATAATTGGTATGGAAAGAATTTTTAGTTGCAATCGAAGCCACAGCCTGTGTGTAAACTTCTTCAATTAAATCCTCCATATTACGGTCTTCCAATAACTTCAACACAGCTCTGAAAGCAACAAAATCCTTCATTTTTGACATATCAATACCATAACAGTCAGGGAAACGGATTTGCGGCGCAGAAGAAACAACCACAATTTTCTTTGGCTGTAATCTGTCGAGCATTGTCAGGATACTTTTTTCAAGGGTTGTACCACGAACGATCGAGTCATCGATAATTACAACAGTATCAACATTTTTCCTGACCACCTCAAAAGTAGTATCGTAAACGCTGGATACCATATCATCACGAAGCGCATCTGCTGTGATAAATGTCCTTGATTTGACATCTTTCGTCACCAGTTTTTCAATGCGCGGACGGAAGGATAGTACTTTTTCCAAATCAGCTTCAAAAAGAATTCCATCCATAATGGCTTGTTTTCTTTTCTTTGCCAGATATTCTTCCAAACCTTCGATCATTCCTAAAAAGGAAGTTTCTGCTGTATTTGGAATATAAGAGAAAATCGTATTTTCAAGATCGTAATTGATCTCTTTTAAAATTTGTGGTATCAATAATTTACCAAGTTGCTTGCGCTCATAGTAAATATCCGGATCCGTTCCTCTTGAAAAATAAATACGTTCAAAACTGCATGAACGTTTTTCCAGACGGGGCAAAATAGGGAATTCGTTATATTCTCCGTTTTTGTCAATAATAAGTGCTGAGCCCGGAGTGATTTCCTGAATTTGAGAATATTCTACATTAAAGGCAGCTTTAATCGCCTGTTTCTCCGATGCAACTACAACTACTTCGTCATCAGCATAATAAAATGCTGGACGAATTCCAGCCGGATCGCGAATTACAAATGAAGCTCCATAACCTGTCAAGCCGCACATGGCATATCCGCCATCAAAGTCACGACACGATCTGTAAAGAAGTCTTTGAAGGTCAATGTTCTCTTCAATTACATCAGAAAGTGTAGGATTTTCGTAAATTCCCTTGAAGCGATCGAAGACACGTTGATTTTCTTCATCCAGGAAATGTCCAATTTTCTCCATGACAGTCACGGTATCGACTTTCTCTTTTGGATGCTGGCCTAGTGATACTAATTTACCAAAAAGCTCGTCAACGTTGGTCATGTTAAAGTTTCCGGCCATGACCAGATTCCGGCTTCTCCAGTTACTCTGACGAAGCATTGGATGGCAGTTTTCTACCTCGTTGGTTCCGTGCGTTCCATAACGTAAGTGTCCGAGCCAAACTTCTCCGGTAAATGCAAGGTTTTCCTGTAACCATTTCGCATCGGTGATGCGCTCTTTATTATTCTTCAGTCCTTTACGGAACTTCTTATGAATCTTGGAGAAAATATCAGTAAGGGGCTGAGGTTCTACCGATCTGTAACGGCTGATATAGCGTTTTCCAGGTGGAACATCAATTTTGATGTTGGCAACACCGGCTCCATCTTGTCCCCGGTTGACCTGTTTTTCCATCATTACTGAAAGCTTGTGCACGGCATATAGCGGCGTGTCGTATTTGTCAATGTAATATTGAAATGGCTTTCGAAGACGGATGAGTGCAATTCCGCACTCATGCTTTATGGCGTCGCTCATAAGAAGAATAATGAGTTAGAAATATGTTCGTTTGCTGGCTGCAAATCTTATTCCTTTTTAATAATTTGTTAACGAACGAAAAACGTTCTTAGTTCGTAAACCTGGAATAAAGGTACAAATCCTTTCCCTTAAAAAACTTCTAATCTCTCTGTTTTTTTCTAACCATTTTAAGTGAACCTGACTTGAAGTAAACGAGTTATGCGCCGATAGCTACATGGAACTGGGTTAATGAAAATTTTAACATTATTTTTTTATATATTTTTCTAAAATTCGATCTTTTGGCCAACGTATATTGTTTTTAAATTTTTTTATTATTTTTCATAGGTGGCCCATTTATCGTTCTGCGTTGAGTCAAATTACGGGAGCCTTTATCGAAATAATTTGAATCCGGTTGCTCACTAAAAGTTATGGTATTGTTAATTCATACCTTAGCGGAATAGTCTTCATTATGCTACACAAAACCAAGGGAATTGCACTAAGTTATATCCGTTACCGGGAATCTTCGATCATTGCGAAGGTTTATACGGAATCTTTTGGTATACAGACCTATATCGTAAACGGAGTGCGCAGCAGCAAGTCCAAAACAAATAAAATTGCCCTTTTTCAGCCGCTGACATTGCTGGATATGGTTGTCTATCATAAAAGCAAAGAAGATACGATCCACCGGATTTCTGAATTGAAGTGTTATAATCCGTTTCAAACACTTCCTTATGATATGTACAAGTCGAGCCTGGCGATGTTCATTACTGAAATTTTGGGCAAAACGTTAAAGGAAGAAGAAACAAATGAGCCGTTGTTTCAATTCATCGAAGAATCCGTATTATATCTTGATGAGGCGGATGACCGGTTCGAAAATTTTCATATCCAGTTTTTACTGCAATTAGCCTCGTATCTGGGATTTGGTGTAGAGAGTATTACGGACCTGGAAGGGGAGTTAAGAGAAAATTATTATCCGCATATTGCTGATGCAAAGGAACATTATGCAACTGAACAATTACTTTTAAATGGTTATGGTGTCGAAGTCGCACTGGACCGGAACAGACGGGTTGACATTTTAGAAAAACTTCTTTTCTTCTATAAAATTCACATGGACACGTTGGGGGAAATCAGATCTCTTGAAGTTTTGAAAGAAGTCCTGCGTTAGTTTCAGGTCAACTTAAAGATAGTGGAAAGGCCGAGTTTTATTAATCTGGCATAATTTTGATGCTGTAATCACACAAACGTAAACTAGAAAAGCATGAAACAACTTATTATTTTTTCTTTACTACTATGCGGTACTGTCGCGATGAGCCAGGTTCCAAAAGGTGCCTGGAAATCTCAGGAACCAACGGGCAGTACTTCCACTTTAATTGTTGCTGATAATTATTTGACGATCGCTTCTTATAGCGTTTTAAATAAATCTTACGAGCGGACAGAAGGCGGACCGTTCACGATTCAAGGCGATCAAATGACTTACACACCCGAATTTAACCCTTCCGATACTGCAAAAGTTGGTATCCCGATTGTCTTTACTGTTACAAAAAAAGATGGAATTCTTACCTTGAAATATGAGGAGGCGATGGTTTGGATGAAAATTGATGAAAGCGAGAATGCACCGTTGGCAGGTTTGTGGCAAATTACAGAACGCGCGAATGACGGCCAGGGCACGCTTGTGAAAATCCATCAGGAGGGAACCAGAAAAACTTTAAAAATCTTATCCGGAACACGTTTTCACTGGATTGCGTTTGATGCTGCCGACAGAACTTTTTACAATACTGGAGGAGGAACTTACACCGCTAAAAATGGCAAATATTCTGAGAAAATTGAATTTCTGTCAAAAGATAATAACAGGGTGGGGATGAGCCTCACCTTTGACTACAAGCTGGAAAATGGCCGTTGGGAGCATAAAGGAAAAAGCTCGGCAGGGCAACCAGTCCATGAAATTTGGGAAAAAATTAAATAATCACTTCTCTACACGTAAGGTTCGGTTCTATATTCGAAGATAATTTCGGATATAGAACCGATTTTTATTCTACCACTTCTGCGTTTTTCAAAATGTAATTTAAATGTTCAATATCGATAGGATTTAATTTCAAAATCCCTTTCACCGTTCTCACCTCATCGGTTTTAAATCGCTGTTTCTTATTTTTGAATTGCAGCTCCATAATGGATTCCGGTCCTGAACCGCCGCAGAAAAAACACATGGCCATTGGCTGAGCAGATACGACATAGATATTTTCGTTTTCATCCACTGGAATGATATATCCTTTAATTTGAATTTCTTTTCCCTGCAAAGCTTTTACACTCGGACCAAATGTTGGATACAGAAAATACATACTGACTTCCTTATTCAGTTTTCTCGTAAATTCAACATCCGACAATTTTTTCCAATTGATAAGCAAAGGACCTGTTGCGGCAGATATTGTCAACGCTGCTGTTAAAAGGAAAATCGTTATACCTGCTTTCATAGTCTGATACTAATTTTTTAGCTCCTTTAAATCTTTTTGTAGTTCCTCGATCGCAACTTTTGTATTACGCTGATATTCCAGCATCGATTCATCCGTCATCTGCGGAACGGGTTTATGTTCATGATGATGCTCACCTTTACCATGATGATGTTCATGTTCAAAACCGGGTACTTCCACAATTCCTTCTTCCCATAATTCAACGAGATTATGTAAACTATCCAGTTTCAAAAGAATGCCGGAGGTATTATTTGCAGCCGCCGATTTTTTCTTTTCTTCAATCTCCTTTTCTACAATTTCGTGAATAGCAACGGATTCCAAATGTACTTTATTTGCTTCGATCAGTGCTTTACTTTTTGTCTTTTCGTCTGAGCAGGAATTTAACAGAAACAGACAAAATGCTCCGGCAATTGCATACCTGTTTATCATATCAACTGAACTCTATTATTTGCAACTATGTTGCAAAAATGAATAAAAAGATTGAATCATGCAACCGGAACATTATAATTATATGAGTAGCAGACTATTTTTTACGATACCACTTGCCTTCACAGCTGCATTGCTTCATGCCGGTTGCTGCCTTTTGCCACTGTTTTCTCTTGCTAGTACCTCCCTGCCGTACCTTGATTTTTTTGTCCGATATAAATTATTTTTTGCCTGGTTTCAATTGGCCGTTATGTTTTATCTGATTGTCAAAATTATTCTGGATCAACAGAAGATTAAGCCATTTTGTAATGTGAAAGATCGCGTTATACATTTCGTAAGTCTGTTGATAGTAATTACCGGAATGTTGGTCAGCTATTATGAGCCTTTTAAAAATGAAGACCAGAAGTTGGCCGAAGAACAATTTATGTTCTTTAAAAACCATCGCCAGTTGGAAATCAACCTTTTCGGGGAATATGATGAAGAAGTTTTGAGAAAAGATTTAGAGAGTATGAAAGGAATAAAGTCAAACCGAATATTGATCGGTAATGATAAACTTGCACTTACTTTTCAAAGCAACGAGGTTTCCAGCCAGGAAATTCTGAGAAATTTGAGATTGAAGGGATATAATTTCGCTGAGTAAATTTAATTAATGCAACAATGTTGCATTAGAATGTTTGTTTATATATTTGCAACATTGTTGCAAATATATAAACGTCGAATTATGATTTATAAAAAACTTCCGGTAACAGTGCTTAGTGGATTTCTTGGCGCTGGAAAAACCACTTTGCTAAACCATATTCTTCATAATAAAGAGGGATTAAAAGTTGCAGTGATCGTGAATGACATGAGTGAAGTTAACATAGACGCTCAGTTGGTAAAAAATGAAAATACATTGAGCCGAACGGAAGAAAGGCTTGTGGAAATGTCAAATGGCTGTATCTGCTGTACACTTCGCGAAGATTTGATGATTGAAGTTGAGAAACTGGCGAAAGAAAATCGCTTTGATTATCTTTTGATCGAGAGTACGGGAATTTCCGAACCAGTACCGATTGCACAAACATTCAGTTTTGTGGATGATGAAAACGGTATTGATCTGTCTCAATGGGCGACGATCGATTGTATGGTAACTGTGGTTGACGCGTTTAATTTTTCAAAAGATTTTGGTTCTTTGGATACTATCCTGAGCCGGGATTTAAATGAAGACGATACAGATACCCGAACGATTGTAAATTTATTAACAGATCAGATCGAATTCGCTGATGTTATTATTGTAAATAAAGCGGATCTGGTTTCGACTGCTCATCTTTCCGAGTTAAAAGCAGTGCTAAAAGCACTCAACCCAACGGCACGTCTTATCCAAAGCTGTTTTTCAAAGGTGGAATCAAAAGATATTCTTAATACCGGTTTATTTAATTACGATGAAGCCTCCCAATCTGCGGGGTGGATTCAGGAACTTAAAAAACAGGAAAATGGGACTCATACGCCGGAAACTGAGGAATATGGAATTAATTCTTTTGTGTTTCGGGATAAACGCCCTTTTCATCCGGAACGTTTCTGGAATTATCTTTCACAAAATTGGCCTGCCGGAATTATCCGAAGCAAAGGATTATTCTGGATTGCATCCCGTCCGGGCGATGCTTTAAACTGGAGCCAGGCTGGTGGTTCGTTGCGTGCGGAAGGTGCGGGAGTCTGGTGGGCAAGTATGCCGTTGAGTCAACGGGTTCGCTATCAAGCATATGTTGATAATCGGGAATCTATTGAATCGCGTTGGGGAAGGTTTGGTGACCGGGGTAATGAGCTCGTAATTATTGGCCAGGATTTGGACGAGCAAATAATTACCGCCGAGCTTGAAGATTGCTTATGTAATGACCCGGAAATAATTCACATGGAAAAGCACGGAAAATTTAAGGATCCGTTTCCTGTATTCTAATCTTGATTTAAACTCACCTATTTAGATTTGTTCAAAATAATTCCTTAAAAGTTTTGAATGATTCTAAATAGATTATACATTTGTCTCATCAATAACGGAGATGAAATGAACGAGTTGATTTTTAGTGAACCAACAATACTTTCTGAGTCAAATAATCTTTGGTCAAAATCGCTGCTTCAACAAACGGAGTGCGTTTTTAAGGATTGTTGCAAGGCCTATAAAAAGAAAGGGAAATACTGTAAAAAGTGCCCTAAAAAATAAGTTTTAGTAAATACAGTTCATGGTGAATAATTGTAAGAGAGGGAGTGCCGGAGAGCGTTCCCTTTTCTATGCTTGAGAATTGCCTAGACTTTTCTTTTCAATTCAAAGTTTTGTCCCAGGTATACTCTTCTCACCTGTTCGTCTTCGGCAAGCTCTTCTGCGGTACCCTGTTTTAGAATTTTTCCTTCAAACAATAAATAAGCGCGGTCGGTAATCGATAATGTTTCGTTTACATTATGGTCCGTAATCAGGATACCAATATTTTTTGTTTTCAGTTTTGCAACGATACTTTGAATATCTTCAACCGCAATGGGATCCACACCGGCAAATGGCTCGTCAAGGAGAATAAATTTTGGATCAACTGCAAGTGACCGGGCAATTTCGGTTCTGCGCCGCTCTCCACCAGACAGAACCATACCTTTACTTTTTCGTACATGCTGCAAGTGAAACTCCTCCAAAAGCTCCTCAACTTTTTGTTTTTGATCAGCATTTGAAAGATCCGTCATTTCTAAAACAGCCCGGATATTTTCTTCCACCGTCAAAGAACGAAAAACAGAAGCTTCCTGAGCGAGGTAACCAAGACCCAGACGCGCACGTTTGTACATAGGAAGGTCGGTTATATCCTTGTCATCCAGAAAAACTTTTCCGCTGTTCGGTTTTACCAAACCAACCGCCATATAAAAGGATGTTGTTTTTCCGGCACCGTTTGGTCCTAGCAACCCAACAATTTCTCCTTGTTCAACCTGGTAGCTTACATTATTATTGACGAGGCGGGCTCCGTATTTTTTAACCAGATTTTCGGTTCTTAATATCATTTTTCAATTGGGGGAATTCAATAATCGTCAGGCGGCTATTGGAATTTGACATCTTTCAGAAACAATTGTAACGTTTTTTTATCCCGAAAGTTATTTTCTTCAAGATTATAACAAATAGAAAAAGGCTTGCCTTTAATCAGTTCAGGATAAAATTGCGCCATACCAAATCCTATGGCAGTAAAAATGGGTGAACCATTTTGTTTTACATCAAATTTGATGTGCTTTTCTTTCATGATCGTCGGCTGCCCGGCGAGCGAAACGTTTTTACTTTCAAACACGGGAGTCATATTACCAGGCCCGAAAGGTCCCATTTGCCTGAGAATATTATAAAATTTCGCTGTTACAGCACTTAATTCAAGTTCAAGATCGATATTAATCATTGGTATCAGTTGATCCGGAAGAATCCTGCTGCTGACGATCTTGTCAAACTTAGCTCTGAATGCATCTATATTTTCGAGCGGTAAAGTTAATCCGGCTGCGAAAGTATGCCCTCCAAATTGTTCCAGCAATTCTGAACATTCCTCGATCGCCTCATACACATCAAACCCGGGAACCGAGCGCGCAGATCCCGCCGCCTTTCCGTGAGACTGTGTTAATATAATTGTAGGACGGTGATATTTTTCGATACAGCGGCTGGCAACAATTCCAATTACACCTTTATGCCAGTCTTCCTTATATAAGACGGTACTTCTCGCCTCCGTAAACCAACTGTCATTTTCGATCATGAACAAAGCTTCTTCCGTGATACTGCTATCAAACGTCCGGCGCTCACTATTATGCTGGTTTATTTCATAGGCAAAATCCGTGGCCTCCTGTTCTTCTTCTGAAAGTAAAAGACGAACCGCTTCTTTGGCATGTTTGATCCGGCCGGCCGCATTAATTCTCGGTCCTAAGCCAAAAACAACATTCGTAATGTCCAGCGAGCCCGTTATTCCTGCAATTTGTATCAAAGCTTTCATCCCGATGCGAGGCGCAGCATTGAGCCTTTGAAGACCATAATAGGCAAGAACCCGATTTTCTCCGGTTATAGGAACAATATCGGCTGCGATACTTACGACCAGTAAATCCAGATATTCAAATAATGTTTCCTGCTGGATATCGTGCTGGATACAGAAGGCCTGCAGCAATTTAAATCCAACGCCACAACCTGTCAATTCTTTATATGGGTAAAGACAATCTTCTCTTTTCGGATCCAAAACAGCAACGGCTGGCGGAAGTTCATCCCCCGGGCGGTGGTGATCACAAATAATAAAGTCTATCCCACGGTTGTTTGCTTCGGTAACTTTATCAACAGACTTTATTCCGCAGTCCAGGGTAACGATCAGGGAAAAATTATTTTCCTGAGCAAAATCTATACTCTGCCACGAAACTCCATATCCTTCGTTATACCGGTCTGGAATGTAGTAGTCGAGGTTGTCGTAAATTTTTCTTAAAAATCCGTAAAACAAAGTTACAGACGTAGTTCCATCAACATCATAATCTCCATACACCAGAATTTTCTCACCGTTGGCGATTGCTTTTGACAAGCGCTCAACTGCCAGATCCATATCTTGCATCAGATAAGGATCATGTAAATGGGAAAGATCAGGGCGAAAAAAATTACGGGATTGGTCAAAATCTTTAATGCCGCGCTGTACCAGAAGTGTAGCCAAAAATGGGTTCACTTTTAAAGCCTCAGCCAGTTCACGGGCAACTTCCAGTTGATCAGAGGGTAATTCAGGGATTTGTATCCAACGCTTTTCAATCATATTCACAAAGATAATCGGATTCTGTGATGCATGTATGAAAATCTATTATCGGGCATCCGAATCAGGGAAAGCTAAGTGAAAGGTCTTATCTTTGCAAGAATATTTTTAGTCGGATATCGACTATCACTTAGAGTTTACAAAAATGCCGCGTCTATTGGCTATTGATTACGGTGCAAAACGTACCGGTATTGCAGTAACAGATCCCTTGCAAATTATTGCGACGGCGCTGGAAACGGTCAGAACGCATGATCTTTTAGATTTTTTGAAAAAATATTCTGAACGTGAGGCCGTTGAAGCATTTATCATCGGAATGCCCAAAAGACTTGATAATACTGAAAGTGATAACGCAGCAAGAGTGCACACATTTATAAAGCTCTTGAAAAAAAGTTTTCCTGATATCCAGGTTCATACCCATGACGAACGATTTACCTCTTCCATGGCATTGCAATCCATGATCGTGGGCGGATCAAAAAAAAGTGACAGAAGAGAAAAGGGGAATATTGACAAAATAAGCGCGACCATAATTTTACAGTCATTCATGGAAAGCAGGAGATAATTCCGGGGTTTCTGTTTTTAACCTAATTATATAATTTTCAATACATATTAAGATGATTTACCCAATCGTAGCCTTCGGTGACCCTATTTTAAGAAAGCCAACCCGCTTTATAGAAAAAGATGAAATGGATCTTAAAAAGCTTTCGGCGGATATGTTCGAAACGATGTACTCTGCCAATGGTGTAGGTTTGGCTGCCCCTCAGGTTGGATTAAATATTCGTGTTTTTGTCGCAGACGGAACTCCTTTCAGTGAGAAGGATGAAGATGACGACGATGATGAAGAAGTGGATTTGAGCCTGGTAGGTTTTAAAAAGACTTTTATTAATCCTGAAATCCTTGAAGAGGACGGAGAAGAATGGGCGTTCGAAGAAGGATGTTTAAGTATTCCAGGAATTCGTGGAGATGTTTATCGTCCGGAAAGACTTGTAATCCGTTACCGTGATACCGACTGGAATGAATTTACCGAAGAATATACCGGTATGGCTGCGCGTATTATTCAGCACGAATACGACCATTTACTTGGGAAGTTATTCGTTGATTACCTTCCGACATTGAAGAAGCAACTTATAAAAAAGAAGCTGACTGATATATCAAAAGGCAAAACGGACGCAGATTATCGTATGCGTTTTCCGGGTCGTAGATAAAATCAATCCAACTGCTGAATATTATTGCTTTATGACAACTGCTCCGGTTGACAAACTTGCTGTTTGTCTGATACAAACTGAATTGTATTGGGAAGATATAACCGCGAATCTTTCATCGCTGGAAGAAAAAATCGCTAATATTGACCAGCCGGTTGATGTTATTGTTTTGCCTGAAATGTTTAACACGGGCTTTACAATGAATACCAAATTTGCCGAGCATATGAACATGACCACAACCAAGTGGATGAAACATATGGCTTTGCAAACAAGTGCATTAATCATCGGAAGTTTTGCTGTGAAAGAAAACGGAAGTTTTTTTAATCGCCTGATGTGTGTTCAGCCAGACGGTGAATTTTTTCATAGCGACAAGCGGCATTTGTTCAGAATGGGGGAGGAGCACCAGAATTATAAGACAGGAAATTCGCGGTTGCGTGTTACCTGGCGGGGATGGACTATTTTTCCACTCGTTTGCTATGACCTGAGATTTCCGGTATGGAGCCGGAATTCTGCTTCCAATCCTTATGATCTGCTTATTTATGTTGCCAACTGGCCTGCACGCCGGGCGCATGCATGGAACACGCTTCTAAAAGCCCGTGCTATCGAAAACCTGAGTTATGTGATCGGCGTTAACAGAATCGGTGAAGACGGAAATGGAACCAAACACCAGGGCGACTCCGCTGCACTGGATTATTTGGGTGAGCCACTTTTCAATTTTAATGATAAGGAAATTGAAAAAGTGGTTCATCTTTCAAAAGCGGAACTTTCAAATTACCGGCAAGCTTTTCCAGCGTATCTGGATTCTGATGATTTTAATATCCTTTGATAGTAACTTATTCTATCACTTTGGGTACCTTTATATATATACCGTCTTGACTTGGTGCATTAGCAAGTGCTTCTTTTCTGGTCAAACTATTATTCCCGGAATCTTCACGCCAGCTGTTGACTTCATCCATGATATGTGTCAAAGGCTCCACACCTTCGGTATCGATCTCGTTAAGCTGTTCCATCCACGTCAAAACATTGTCCATACTGTTGAGTAGAGCAGCCTCCTCTTCGGGCTTTACATGAAGTCTGGCCAAATGAGCAATTTTCTTTAAAGAGTCGTGATCGATTTTCATTATGTTAAGAATTTGTTATGTTAGCGTCCGGAGGCAAATTAGAATTCAAAATTACCACATTTTTGCGAACTCAAACAGATAATGAGTTTTTGAAAAGAAATGGTGGTAGGAAATCGGATTTGCTGACTTAAAAATAATCCGAATTTGAAAACGGGAGATTTTTCAATTCGCCGAATCTTTAAAATATACCAATTCAAGCAAGTAGTTGACAAATATTATTTGCTTTTGCAGGCAAAAGATAAAATTTTTTAAAATGTATTGTCGTTTTAAAAAAATATGTTCCTAGGCTTTGAGGCGGATAGTGCAATTTTATATAACCGCTTTAAAATACTATATATCGTTCTTTATCAATGTTAAATACCCAATAAAAACAAAAACCCGTTAAGCAGGCATTCTTAAAATTATACAATTGTCGATTTATTCATGCAGAATTAGAATAAAAAAACCAGACAAATGCTTGCTTTTTTTTAAAAGGAAAACTCATACTTTTGTAGAATTCAAAATAGTAACACCACAATCAAAATTTTATTTTACAAAAACCTAGTTTAACCAAAACTTTTATTTAATTCACAACCAAAATCTCAATTTAACCTTTAAAAGTAAGTCTGATGGAAAAGAAAGCAACGACTCCGGCACCAGCACCAAAGCCTGCAACAGCAGCACCAAAAGGCTCAGGTGGTTTGAACCCGGCATTGGTAATCCCCCTACTATT